>OFFG01000955.1_pt1 | contig 19955 bp, 20 predicted proteins | sample 1521331 | NCBI WGS metagenome assembly OFFG01 (sample SAMEA3504129, study PRJEB24116) | mouse gut metagenome | biome: mouse gut; feature: mouse-associated habitat; material: faeces | place: Denmark | collected 2011 | reverse complement strand
TATTAAATTTAATTGATTAATTATATTGGGAAACATACAATATAAATTACAAAGACACAAGGAGAAAGCATTATCAATACTTAAAGGAGGAAAAAGAAAGATGATGAAAAAGAAAATTGCAGCAATATTGACCTGCGCAATGGTTCTTGCGGGCATTGCAGGATGCGGAAATTCTGCGGGCGGCGCACAGTCAGATGTGCCGGCTGACTCAAAAACAGAAGATGAACAGGAAACAGAAACTGAAAATAAAGAAAGCGCTGACAGCGGGGAAACAGCGTCTGTAAGTGAGGCATCAGGCGGGGACGAGCTGTCGGGAACTCTTGTATTCTGGAGCGGCGGCGACCTGAGCAACGAGACAGACCTTACGACAAAATGGATAAAGGAAACTGTGGATATGTTTGCGGAGATGCATCCAAATCTTAAGGTGGAGCAGACCTATGTCCCCGGCGGCGATTATCTCACGAAGATTACCACGGAGATTGCGGCGGATAACGCGCCGGATGTATTCCAGACATGGCTTTCAGGACGACTTGAGCCGTTTGTGACGGCAGGTCAGGTTATGCCCATAGAGCATATGCTGGAATCTTACCCGGAGACGGCTGCTATTATGAATGAAAAGGGACTGAACCTCGGTACCTTTGACGGAAAGAAATATGCAATTCCTCTTGTGGCAAGCGGCGAGATGGTATTTTATAATAAGAAGGTTTTTGAGGAGAATGGTATTAATGTGCCTGCAACCTACGATGAGCTGCTGGAAATTGTGGAGACCTTGAAGGGGAAGGGGATTACGCCCTGCAACCTCGGGATTTCCGACCCGTGGCCGGGGACAATCCCGTATATGATGATTTTCAACCGTTTAAACGGTAACGATTTATATGAGTCGGTGGTATTAAACAAGGAAGCGGATTTCGCAAACGAAGGATTTGTAAACGCCGGAAACAAGCTTCAGGAGCTTGTGAACAGCGGGATGTTTATTGAGACGATAGCGGCAATATCTCAGGAAGAGGCTCAGCAGAAATTTATGGCAGGAGAGTCGGCAATGATAATAGATGGCTCATGGGCGGCACCCAATTATATAGCGGCTCTGGGCGATGACGTGGGAGTCTTTAATTTCCCTGAGATAGAAGGCGGAAAAGGAAGCGCTGACGACTGGCTGATGAATTTTGACAATGCTTACGCTATCTCGCCCAAAACGCAGAATGTAGAAGCAGCAGAGGCTTTGCTTGCCTTTATGTTCTCCGAGGAACGTCAGGCAGCGTACGCGGAGACGGGCGCAATCATTGCATGCAGGAATGTCAACTATGACAAATCGAAGGTGCCTGCGCTTACAAGGGATATATCGGAAGCCTTTGAGAGCGCTGCCTACTCGATTATTCCCTGGGACAACCCGCTTGGTACAGATGTGGGGGCTGAATTAAATAACACCACGCGTGCGGTAATCACCGGCGAAGACCCGCAGGAGGCTTTTGAAGCCTTGCAGGATTATGCGCTGGATGCGTGGGAATAGCAGACAGCTTACAGGATTGGCATTGGAATCGGCAGGGAGCCATATGAGCACGGGACACACAGACAGGGGCTGTGCGCCCCGTGCATGGGGTGAAGGCCCGCCCGAAAGGTCAGGAGGAGTTTTATGGACAGAATGCTTCGCGATAAAAAGACAATTATTTTATTTATGGCGCCGGCCATACTTATTTTTACACTGGTGATACCGGTACCTCTTGCGGCGTCCATAGGACTGTCTTTTTTTAAATGGGATTTGCTGTCGGACGCTAAATTTGTCGGAGTAAAAAATTTTATCAGGCTTTTTACATCGGACAGGGTTTTCGGGACAACGGTCAGAAATACTTTTTCCTATATGCTGCTGTCCGTGCTGTTCCAGATTCCCCTTGCGTATTGCTTAAGTATTTTTCTGACGCGTGGCAAGAGGTTTGAAAAGCTTGTACGAAATACCCTTTTTATGCCGGCGGTGCTGTCGGGGACGGCGGTTTCACTCATGTTTTATTTCATTTATCATCCTGAGGTGGGGCTTGTCAATGCGGTTCTTAAACTGATGGGTAAGCCGGAGCTTACCAGATTCTGGCTGGCGGATGAAAATACGGCAATGGTATGTGTCTGCCTTGCCGTAGCCTGGCAGTTTGTAGGATATCATATGCTTATCTATGTCACAGGTATTATAGCAATTCCCCTGGACATTATCGAAGCGGCCAAAATAGACGGCGCGAATGTCTGGCAGCTTGCTTTGCGGGTGATAACGCCTAATATGAAGCCGGTGCTGCGGGTAAGCCTTGTCCTTATTATGACGAGCTCTTTTAAAAGCTTTGACTCTATTTACGTCATGACAGGCGGGGGACCGGCGCATAAGACGGAGGTAATGGCTTCCTATATGTACAACAAGGCTTTTTTAAATCTCAAATACGGGTATGGATGCGCGATAGGACTCATGCTGTTTGCCATGTGTCTTGTGGTGTCGCTGGCGATACAGAAAATTTTAGCTGACAGGTAGCTAGCCGACGGGAGATGAGAGGAAAGGCGGTTTCATGAAAAAAAGGATAGTCAATATTATCAGGTATTTTATCTTCTTATTACTTGTGAGTGTGATACTTTTCCCGTTGGGATTTATACTTACGGCTTCCTTCAAGAGCAATACGGAGATTTTTAATTCGCCCTGGGGGCTTCCTGAGGAAATTTCATTAAAAGGATATCAGGCGATTATTGAGACATATAACATCGGAAGGAATCTTACAAACAGTCTGCTGTATTCCACGGGAAGCTGTATTGTGGCGATTGCTGCAGCTTCCATGGCGTCCTATGCGATTACCAGAATGAGGTGGAGGTTTAGCAAAGCGGCGTTGAACTATCTGCTTTTGGGTATCATGGTGCCCATACACTCCCTTCTTGTGCCGCTTTATATCTCGGTTTCAAAGCTGGGGCTTCCCAGTCCGGCGGCCCTTCTTCTGATATATATAGCCGGGGCAATCCCCACGGCGGTTTTTATTATGACGGGATTTCTGGAATCAGTTCCTTATGAGCTTGAGGAAGCTGCCGTGATAGACGGGGCAAGTATAAAAAAGTGTTTTTTCAGCATTATACTGCCGTTGCTGAAGCCTTCGATTGCCACAGTAGGGATATTGACATTTATGAATGTGTGGAACGACTTACTTATGGGGCTTATATTCCTGAAAAACCAGTCCCATTATACGATACAGCTTTTCATTGCACAGTTTAAGGGAAGCCATGCGACCAATTACCCGGTATTGCTGGCAAGTATTATTTTTTCGGCGATACCGATGATAATCATTTATCTTGTGATGTCGGACAGGCTTATCGACGGTATAACACAGGGAGCGGTGAAGGGATAGCTGCATTTTAGACAGAAAGGTAAGGTTAAATTATGAAATTAAGCGGTGATTGGAAACTTGGGTACTGCGGGCATCAGGATTTTAAAAAGATGGGGGAGATTTTATGTTCCTGTAAGGATTTAGATAAGGAATACATAAGACGTGCAGACGGACATGTGCCGGGCAACTTTGAAATTGATTTGGAGAAGGCCGGAATCATTAAGCCGGTTTTTTACGGCAGAAATCTGAACGAAGAAAGAGAAAGGGAATTGTGGCATCTGTTTTATGGAAAACAGTTTGAATTTTCCCCGAAAGAAGGAGCAGAATACCGCCTTTTGTTCGAGGGCATTGATACGGTGGCGGATATTTATGTTAACGGAAAATTTGCCGCGCATACGGAAAACATGCTTATGACCCATGAGGCAGCTTTGAAAGCGGAGATGCTAAAGGAAGGGGAAAACGAGATTTTTGTTCATATCCTGCCTGTTGCCGTACGGGCAAGAGAGCATGATTACAATATGCTGGAGCGGGGATTAAAATATGAGGAGGATTCTCTCTATATCAGGAAATCCGCCTATATGTTTGGATGGGATATTTTCCCCAGAATGTTGTCCGGGGGTATATGGAAGGATGTGTATCTGGAGGAAAAGCCGCAGTTTGAGTTTAAGCAGAGCTATCTGTTTGTAAAATCCCTGGAGGAGGGCTTTAAGAAAGCGGATTTATGCTATTACTGCGAGCTGGAGCTTGACGACATCTCTTATGAAGGGCTTGAGCTGGAGCTTGCGGGAAGCTGCGGGGAATCGGAATTCTATAGAAAGGAAGATGTGTGGAACAAGAATAACCATATTGACTTTACTCTGGAAAATCCAATGCTTTGGTGGCCGCGGCGTATGGGGGAGCATAACCTTTACCGTGTAACCGCAAGACTTTTAAAGGACGGCAGGGAGCTTGCCCGAAAGGAATTCACCTTTGGCGTAAGGACAATAAAGCTTTTAAAGACAGGTACGACGGACGCAGAAGGAAGCGGGGAATTCTGCTTTATTGTAAACGGAAGAAAAATGTTTGTGCTGGGTACCAACTGGGTGCCTCTGGATTCCCTTCCGTCAAGGGGCAGGGAAAAAATAACCGACGCCATAGCCCTTGTGGAGGATACAAACTGCAACATGATACGCTGCTGGGGCGGCGGATATTATGAGGATGAGCTGTTTTATGAACTATGCGACGAGAAAGGAATTTTAATCTGGCAGGACTTTATGCAGGCATGCGCCATTTATCCCTATAAGGAGGACTTTTTGCGGGAATTTAAAAGAGAAGTGGTATTTCAGATTAGAAGGCTCCGCCAGCACGCCAGCCTTGCCCTCTGGTCCGGGGACAACGAAAATGACATGTTGTATGAAGAATTTACCGGGCACAGGGTAGACCCTGATTTTAACCTTAATACACGTAAGGTGATACCCTATGCTGTTATGGAAAATGATTTTGTCAGGGAATATCTGCCAAGCTCGCCTTATATCGACAAAATGGCGTGGGCGAACCGGGCGGACACGCCGGAGCAGCATCTGTGGGGTCCCCGGGACTATTATAAGGGGAGCTTTTACAAGAAGGCAACTGCGCATTTTGCAAGTGAAACGGGATACCATGGCTGTCCGGCCGTATCTTCCATCAAAAAATTTATATCGCCTGACGCGCTCTGGCCCTACGGCGACAATGGCGAATGGTTTTTGCATGCGTCATCTCCTACGGAAAAGCCGGACGAGGATTTTGCATACCGCATACCCTTGATGGCAAATCAGATAAAGGTTTTATTCGGAGAGATACCTGACAATCTGGAGGAATTTTCGTTGCTCAGCCAGATATCGCAGGCGGAAGCCAAGAAGTATTTTATAGAGCGTTTCCGTATAGGGAAGTGGCGCAGGACAGGGATTATCTGGTGGAATATTCTTGACGGGTGCCCTCAGTTTTCCGATGCTGTGGTGGATTACTATTTTGAAAAAAAGCTTGCCTATTATTATATCAAACGCTCACAGGAAATGGTGGCTTTTATGTGCGACGAACCGTGCGGGGGAAAGATAAAGCTTGTGGGGGTAAATGATTATGCCGGGGACATACAGGCATCTTACAGGGTAACGGATATCACATGCGATAAGGTCGTCGCCGAAGGAAGATGCCTGCTTAAGGGCGATTCCTCCGAGATGGCAGCGGTTATAGATGCGGGGAATCAGGACGGCTTTTATCTGATAGAGTGGGAAGCGGGCGGAAGCCGGTGCAGAAATCATTATATGGCATGGAAAAATCCGGTTGATAAAAATCGGTATCTGGAAATGGCAAAAAAGGCCCGAATATTGTAATGGCCTTGGAGGACGAAAACGGGATTTCCGGCAGGCAGGATTTTTTACAGCAGGACAGCGTAAGGGGATGAAGGTGTGGGGATGTTTATCGGCATTGATATAGGGGGTACGAAATGCTCCGTTGTTTACGGGAATGGCCGCGCTGAGATTTTGGAAAAACGAAGATTTCAGACGACATCGTTTGAGAAGACGACGGACTGGATTTTGGAATGTGTCAGCTTTTTTATGGACAATGATGTAGACGCGATAGGAATAAGCTGCGGAGGGCCTCTGGACAGCCGGAGAGGACTCATACTTTCTCCGCCAAATCTGCCTGACTGGAACCGCTATCCAATCACGGATATTTTAAGGGAAAAATTCGGGATACCTGCTTTCCTGCAAAATGACGCCGACGCGTGTGCAGTTGCGGAGTGGCGGTTCGGCGCGGGAAAGGGCTGTGAGAATATGATATTTCTGACCTTTGGAACCGGAATGGGAGCAGGGCTTATATTAAATAATCGCCTGTATTGCGGAACCAATGACGGCGCAGGGGAAATCGGCCACGTGAGGCTTTATGAAGACGGTCATGTAGGATACAGGAAGGCAGGCTCTATAGAAGGATATTGCAGCGGAGCCGGTATAGCCCAGTACGGGATGGGAAGCGCGAGACACCTGGGCAGGCTTGCCCGGAGCGGCGATGAGAGGGCTGTTGCGCTTTTTAAGAAAATCGGCGCGGATTTTGGAAGGGAGCTTGCCATACTGATAGATATCTTAAATCCGCAGTTGATTGTTGTGGGGAGCATTTACAGGCATTGCGCGGAGTTCATGGAGGAATCCATGTGGGAGAAGATAAAGGAAGAAGCGATTGGAAGAAATGTCCAGTCGGTAAATGTGGTAAAAGCGCAGCTTGGCGAACAGCTTGGAGACGTTGCCGCGCTTTGTGTTGCGATGCAGACAGGGATGAGCAAAGAGATTTACATACAGGAGAAATAATATGTACTCAGGTATTGCGGAATTGATGAAAAACTATCCTGAGCTCCAAGGTCTGGAAGATGAGATTAGGCATGCCGTGGAAGTCATTGCCGCCGGTTTTCAAAAAGGCGGCAAGCTTCTTCTTTGCGGCAACGGAGGAAGCGCGTCGGATTGCCAGCATATTGCAGGCGAATTGCTTAAGGGCTTTGCAAGCGAAAGGAAACCGGGGAAAAACAGACGGCGTGATTTGGAAAAGAGCGGTGTTGAGCACAGTATCATCGACGGCCTTCAGGAGGGGCTCCCCGCCATTGCACTGACCGGTGCGGACGCTCTTTGCACAGCAGTACTAAACGATATGGAGCCTGCCCTGCTTTTTGCGCAGCAGGTGTACGCCCTTGGAAGAACTGGAGATGTGCTGCTGACCATCAGCACCTCCGGGAATGCGGAGAATGTGAAAAACGCGGTAAAGGTGGCAAAGGCAATGGGGATTTTTACCATTGCGCTTTCCGGCAAGGGCGGCGGATGGAGCGGAGAAAACTGCGACTGTGCCATTATTGTTCCGGCAAATGAAACCTACAGGGTGCAGGAATACCATTTGCCGATATACCATGCCATCTGCCGGGAGGTGGAGAGGGAATTCTTCGGGTGAGGAATCATGGGCGCTAAGGTTAGCAACAGTAATATTCAGGGTATTGGAGGGAATATCTTCCTGTAGTTTTTTGTGAAAAAAAAGTATGGGAGGAAATTGACAGTAGAGATTTTCATCATACTACGCTTAAGAGAATTCATATTAGACAGGTGGATAGTTGGGAGATCTGCTGCATCCTGCATACCATAATTCTCCTCAATCATAGTATTATCATATTCCAACAAGCATCTTAATGCTGAAAAAGCATGTGAAAATGATAGCGCTTGAATACAATCTTTAACCGTCTGGTTGTCTGGCGGATTTCTTTCACCCTTCAAAATTTCATCCCAAGCATTTTTATTGACTCCCCAATCACAGATTCCTTTGATTACGATACATGGGATTTTTTCTCGGTCACAGGCAAAATAGATTCCGCTGCCTTCCATTTCGCCGCCAACTACATCATCTATTCCTCTATTTTCTGCGGCTGTTAATAGTTTTACCTTTTGTTCCACTTCATCCACAACGGAGCCGCCGCTTAGTACTGTACCACTATACCAATTAAATTCATCAGTCTCTAAATGGCATTGTCTTTTACCAGCCTCATCACCAGAGCCAGGATTGGCACTTTCTTTGTCCTCATCATCGGTAACTTTCACTCCCGGAAACTTTTCACATTCCAGCAAGTCCATCCATGAACATAGTAGCCGGGAATTTGTTTCATACAGCGAGCCATTCAGTTTTATGCTTCCATCCGAATATTTATTGCTACTATGGGCAATGCGCATAAAGAAGTTTTGCCTATTGGGAGCGCAACCGCATGATGCTGTGGTGTCATGCGGTTGTCGTTTTGCTGTACCGGCTAAATTCCGGGGAAAAATCAACCTCCCCGATAAAGTTATAGTGTACGTCAATGCGCTGGGTGCGATGGCCGCTGGATTTATCCGGGGCGTGGACAACTACCTTTTCCACAAACTCACGTAAAAGGGCCGGGGTCAGCTCGGTGGGTTCGGTGTACTTCTTTACAATCTTCAGAAAATTCTGGACATTGACAGTCTGGGCCTCCGCCTCGGCTACAACGCCTCGCAATTCCTCCGCACCCTGACGGTGCAATTTGCTGTCGCGCCGTTGTGGTTGCCGTCCCCGGCGTAGGAGGCGGCGAAGGTGTAGGACGCGCCGCCAGCAGGCAGCTCCGCCGTCCAGGTGTTGCCGCTCCCCTTTGTCACGGTGATGTTTTCATCCGAACAGGTTACTTGGGGTAATTTGTTCATACTGCTGGTCGCGTTCACCCTGCCGCCGTTGATGGTGACTAAGCCGTCTCCGCCTGCGCCCCCGCCGATGGCCGCGCCGCATCGGGCAGATCCGCTGGTAGACGCAGTTACCGTGCCGCCGTTAATTACCACGGCGCCATTTTTCTGGTTCGCACCGCCGATGGCCGCGCAGTCGCTTCCTGTGGCGGTAATCCTGCCGCCGTTGATGGTGATGGTTTTGTCACTGTTGAGAGCGATGTTACCCTCGTCTTTGGTGGCGGTCAGGCTCCCGGAGCCGCCAGACTGGGCGTAGATGGTCAGGTTGCCTTTGGCGTAGATGGTTCCGGTGAGGTTGCATCCGTCTGACAGGATGAGGTGGGCGTCCTCCGTGAAGGTGAACAGGTTCGAGTCAACGTTTACATCGCCCTGGGCAACATACCAGCCGCCGGACAGCTCCGTGCCTGCCATCTCCGCCGTGAGGACGGTGCAGTCCTCCGGGCTTTGCCGGGTGGTTCCGTCCGCGTCCACGTAGGGGACGCTCCCCGCCAGGGGCATGGGGTCGTTGGCCCCGTCCAGCGCCCCTTGCAGTTCGTAGACGCGGGACAGGTCGATCTGCTCCTGTTCGTCCTCGGTCAATTCCGAGAACAGGGCGAGGATATGGTCAAGCTGTGCCCGCACGTTGTCCGCGTTGTCCTCCATCACCGTATCGGGCAGGGCGGCGATCAAATCCTCAATGGGACAGATACGGCAGACAAACCCGCAGGGCTGGCCGGGGTCGGCCTGGGCATAGCCGCACTCGCTGTCATGAGTGTGCTGGCAGTCCAGCAGGTTTTCCGTATCCGCGCCGATCTCGTAATCATCGCCGCTTTCCGTATCAGGGAGTACCTCCAGGGCGTAGCACTCCGCTGTATGCTCATGGCCGCAGGGCTGACCCTCGGCGGGGGCGGTGTAGCCGCAGTCCTCCGTATGCTCCCGGTGATGGGGACAGAGCGCGGGGTCCGCCTCCGCCGCCAGCGCCCAGGCAGGGCATAGGCTCAGGCACAGAGCCAGAGCGGTGATGATGCTTAATATTCTGCGTTATACAATCCAATGCCATTGTTAGTCAAATAAATATGCTTGCCAATCTAATTGTACCATTATTAGCGGGATTGCTTTATAGTGCAGTTGGAAAAGCATATTTGCAGGATGTACGAATTATCTTTTTGGGGTGTGCCATTTGTTTTTTCTCTGCTGCTATCCTTGAAGCATTCATAAAAATACCGCAGATTGCATTGCCCCCAATTAGCAACCCATTACACACAATAAAAAGGGATTTGGGCGAAAGTTTATATTTCCTAACATCAAAACAGATATGTCATACGCCCGTCCTCCTACGAAAAAGCTGGGTGAGAGGACTTGACCTCTCACCCAGTAGTCCGTGGGGACGTGTGATTTTGGAGTTACCCTTGGCCTGTGGTGTGCCCCACCCCCGGAAGAAATGGAGAAGCTGTACCAGGAACATCTTGCAGGTCAGCGTAAAAGGACGGCGTAGCCACAACTACACCGTCCAAATAGATAGAATTTCTTTACAGGTTAGCCGCAAGGCCTGCCCTCATAAGGAAGTATTTTAGATTTAGGGGAAACGGCGTGGTCGCAAGGGTCACGCCGTTTTCAAATTCGCCAGAGTATCGGGGATTTCACCGATAAAGTTGTATTGAATATCAATCCGTTGGGTACGCTTGCCGCTGGACCTGTCCGGGGCATAAACAACGACACGGCTGATAAACTCGTTGAGAATTGCCGGGGTCAGTTCTTCCACCTCTGTATACCTCTTTACCAAAGCGATAAACTGCCCGACATTGACCGCCTGTTGCTGCTCCTGTTCTACCTCTCCCCGTAAGGCAGTGACCCGGTCCTTCAATGTCCGCTGCTCGTCCTCATAGGACTGTGAAAGCTTGGCAAAACGTTCGTCTGAAAGCTTGCAGTTTACGTTGTCCTCGTAAATACGCTGGAAAAGAAAATCCAGGTCCGCTATACGCCGTTCGGCTTGCGTCAGTTCCCGCCGCTTTTGAGCAAGTTCCTTTTTCTGGTCGGCCATATTCTTACTCATGACCGCTTGGACAAACTCGTTTTCGTGTGTTCGGACAATCCAGAGTGTTTGCCTCAGATGTTCCAAAATCAGACTTTTCAAAACGGCCTCCCGAATGAAGTGAGCGGAACAAGTTCCCGTGTTGCTCTTGTAGTTGGAACAAGTGTAGTGTTCCTGCCCGTTGTTCACCAGTTTATCGCAAGTGTTGAAATACAACTTTTCGCCGCAATCTGCACAGTACACCAAGCCGGAAAACAGACCTTGCCTGCCGGACTTGCTCCGGCGGCGCTTGTGCTTGCGAAGCTCCTGCACCCGCTCCCAGGTTTCCAGGTCCACGATTGCCGGGTGGGTATCGGAAAATTCTTTTCGCTGTTCCGGTGGTATCGGGATAATCTTTTTCGATTTGTAAGACTTTTTAGTCATCTTGAAATTGACCGTACAGCCCGTGTACTCCTTATGCTGCAATATGGCAACTACCGACCCCGTATCCCATTTATACGGGTCTGCCGGGGTTGGGTGGGGAGTGCTGCGCCCTACGCTGATATAATAAGCGGTAGGGGTCAAGACCTGTTCGGCTCGAAGCAGCTTGGCAATCTGGGTGGGACCCAGGCCGGAGATACAAAGGCTAAATATACGCCTTACCACATCGGCGGCAACGGGGTCAATTTCCCAGCCGCTTTTATCACCAATATATCCGTATGGAATTTGAGTACATAGCCGCTGGCCGCTGTTGCCCTTGTTAGCCACCACAGCCCGGATTTTCTTACTTATATCACGGGGATAAAATTCGTTGAACAACTCGCGCACCGCGACCATATCGTCAAAGCCCTTGTCGCTGTCTATGCCATCTGTAACGGCGATATACCGGACGTTGTAATCTTCCGTGAATTGCTCCATGAGCAGCCCTACCATCAGACGGTTGCGGCCCAGCCTGGAATGGTCTTTGACAATGATTGTGGATATATAGCCTTGCTCGACAAGTTTCATCATTTCGGCAAAACTAGGACGTTCAAAATTTACCCCTGTGTACCCATCGTCAGAGAAAAACCGGATATTTTCAAAATGGTTCTCTGTGCAATGTTTCCAAAGGAAATCGCGCTGATTGAGAATTGAACCGCTGTCACCGTCTAACTCGTCCTCCTGGGAAAGACGAGTATAGCAAGCGGTGATTTTGCCATTGGCGGGGAGAGAGCCGGGGACGAACTTATTTGTTAATATATCGAACTGCCACATTTCTACAGCCTCCTTTAATAGTGACAGCCGAACCCTATGTATAGATTATAACATAGAATCCGGCTGAAATCAACTATTTTATGCAGATTTCGATAATCTTTCGGATTCTTTTAGTATAATTCTCTGCATTTTCTCTACAGCCGTTTCGCGGGCAGTTGCAGAAAATTGGCCGGTCACAATATAGGTTGTTCCGCTGATTTCCCGCTCCAATGGGCGAATATGTTCAAGGCGGATTCCGCCTGTATCCGTATTTTGCATTGTATACTCCTTGTCCTCATGGCGTGAACATCGAATTGAATAAAGCTACTGCGTCAGGCTGCGAGGCGGGCGAAGCTGCACTGGAAAAATTATTAGCAACCCCTGTAAGCCTATCATAATATTTTGTCGTGCTGTTATACTCAACCATGTATATATTACTATCCGTCATTTCCATCGTTAAATCAACTCGCCTGTCGAGTTGGTCAAAACCATCAATATACCCCACATCATAAGGATTTGGCGGAAAAACTGCGTCATAGCTTCTCTTGGGACTATAAGGCGATGTGATGATGATTAAATCACAGGCCAGAGCTTTGTCCGAATACCTGGACGGAGCCATCACCCCGTCTGTTATACTGTAAGGGTCTAAGATTCGCAATAGGTCCTCATATTGGATAGTTTTAGGACGTAATTCGTCTAAAATCAGCGTATGTTCACCCGCATAGCCTTGAAAGGGGTCCCGACTGGAACCAGACATAAAATAGGGCTGATTGGCCTTGTCTGCGTAGTGCCTCGCCAGTCTCGTCTTGCCCGTCCCGGCGGGGCCGTAAATCCAGATAACCCGGACCTGTTTACTTTGCCTAATCATTTCTTCCCGCCACTCTTCCGCGAGATTCTGGAGCCGCTTGACCCATACATCCTCAATCTGGCGGCGGTAGCGGGCATAGAGGGAGCCAGTCAACCGCTGTTCCAACTCCTTCTTGGTAATCGCTCCCGTGTAGAGCATATCTAACAGAACCTCCGGCTTTACGGAACGTTCTGCGTGGGCCTGCTCGACTTCAAGACCAATCTTTTTCATCAATTCCGCATAGTCGAAATTGGCGGTTACTTCCCCCGGGTCATACCTGTGCTTGCCGTCCTTCTGGGCCTGCCGGGTAGCGTGTACCAGATAGGCGTACCCATTGTTAGCATTGCCTACCCAGGCTTCCACGTATTGAGGCTTATCCCCCAGGATTTTTGCCACACTATTGAGTGACCGGGCGTTGTCAAATGATAACATGATATGCAGGTCTGGTGTTTTCGGCTGGCCGGTTTTGTCTGTGTCTTTATCGTGTACGATAATGGCGTACCTCTTGGGCCGCAATTTGCTTTCAATCAGATTTACAAGGTCATCGTGATTTTGTATGCCAGCCGGTAGGTGTTGTAGTTGCTGTGTGTACATCAGGTTCTTGGCTTTTTTACCTGTCTGATTCTTGCGTTTGTTCATGATTCCGTATCCTTAGTTTGAACTATGATTAACGTGCCTTTTTGGCACTTTGGCACTTATTAAGTGCCGCGCCATAACGAGCCCAGCGCGGCTAATTGCAAGGCTTTGAGGCGATTTTGCCGGTGGCACCGGCCCCCGCTTACGCTGACGCTCTGCGGGGGCCGGTAATGGTTGCTAATCGCCGTAATACTCTTTCAAAAGCCGCCCTAACTCGCGGTATGCCGGGAACTCCATTTGTGGAAAATGCACATAAGACACGTTATCGTGTACTCCATCGGTGCTGGAAAACCACGCATCGCCGGGGCCGTAAACACGAGAAGATGCAGCCAGGGCCTCCAACTGCTCCGGGGACCACAGCAGCCGCGCCTCGGGCATCGTAGGCCGCATCAGGACCTTAGTAGACATTGCCGACCTCAGCATGGACGGCAGACCGCCATCCTGGACGCTGGCCTCGGCAATACTGATAATCACATAACAGCCAGCCGACGCGCCCATGGTCACAATCCGCTTGATTAAGCCGTCGAACGTGGCAAGGCAATAGTCCTCGTTGCCCTTGGGAGGCTTGACCGGGAACATCGTCCGGCAGGCCACGTACTCGTCCAAGAAGAGAATCGACGGGTGCATACCGGCCTCCCACCAGTGGACTGCATCTCCGCTCTGCTCGGATAAGTCGTTTAGGATCTGTTGCCGTACTGCAACGATCTCATTGAAACGCCGGAGCGCATCAAGGATAGCCATGGCCTCGCCGTTCGCGTCCAACGTGACCACATGGGGCAGGCGGGACAGCTCGGCTTGCTTAGGGTCAATGATAATGACCACGCTGCCATAATCATCCCGGCCTGCCATCAGCACTTGCAGGAGCAGGCTAATGATAGCCGTGGTCTTGCCGCTGCGGGTCTTGCCGCAAAACAGCATCGAGCCGGAGGTGGTCAGGTCTATATATGTCCCCTGCTGGACAATCAACAACGTGGCCCCGCCGGGTTGGAGCATACCGACTTCTTTCACACAAAGGGTGCGACTAATCTGCACGTCCTCCAAGGTAAACGTCACATAGCCAAAGGAAACATCTGAATTAGCTAATGTAACGGCGTAGTCTCGGTACCGGCCTCGCAGAGAAGCGGAGATATGTGGAGCCAATTTTGTAATTGATTCAAAATCTGTGCCGCCAGGGGCAACTTTCAGCCGAAAGGTTCCCGGCCCGATAAGTCTGCAAGTCACAATGGGAAGTCGTTCGCCATCTTTCAAATGTAGCGGATTCCCATAGGCCGGGTAGCACAGGCCGCGCAGAACTTGCCAGCGTATCCTGTCCGCATCACTGAACAAAAAGTGCATCCCAGCGGCTATAATCACAGACATCATACTGATAATAATCAGCAATGCAGCTGCCCACATCAAGGCCGTGGTAAGCGGCATGATATAGACCGCAAAGCCCAACTTGATAAGCATAACGATTAAGGCACACAAGGGAGCCGCCGCGACAGCGGCCGCCGCCCCCACCAGCAATACGAGAGTGCTGGGGGCGGCGTACCGCAGGCGCGTGGCATCCGGCCTATAGGCCCTCATTTAAGACCTCCCTCCGCCGTTAGCGGCGGAAGGGGTCACGGGGCGGACAGCCTTGGCCTTGATGCTGAGTTGATTGCGATATTCACCGTATACAGTGGCCTCGCCGTCTACAATCTCAACCTCTGCGCCAATCTGGAGGTCCACCTTGCCGGGGACTTTAACCGTCAGCTTGTTGTACAGGTTAGTAACGCTCTCGCCGTCCTTGACCTTGTACGGGGTGTCATCTTTGGTGATTGTAAGTTCGGCCTTGGTCCCCATCACCTGTTGGGTTGCGTAGTCTTTCCAGACCGATGCCCCGGTAAAGGCAAGGGTCTTGTCAGCCAAAAAACCGGCCAAGTCAAACCGGTTGTATTGGCCCAAACATTTCAAAGTTGGCATTTAATACACCACTCTTTCACAAATTTGCAACAAAAGCCGGACACTATCTAGAATCGGCCCGCCCTTGCTACAATACTATTTTACCCTATCGCCAGTACCTTGTCGAGGAAAAGCACCCCTCCGAAGGGCCCCAAAAGCCCATTATTTTCGCGTTTTTGTCAGAAAATCAATTTGCAACAAAAAAGCCCCCGGACACTAATCTGATCCGGAGGCAAACACTATCAGAAAAAAATCGAAATCTACTTGCAATCCTGGACGAATTGCAGTACAATCATTTCACGAGACACAGAAGCAAAAAGGCAGGGCGTGAGGCGCTTCCAACACCCCACGCCCCTATGCAGGAGAAGGGACCTCCCACACAGCAGAAATTAACTGCGCCAGAACCTATATTACCAGTTTCCCTCTGATTTTACAAGTGGGAAAATAGGCGTGTGTGCAGCTTCCGGCGGTGTAGGGATTATTTGCCCTGCGCCGCTTGTGTTGTCTCGACGGGAAGCCTGCGGGGGCGGGAATGGGAGTACCACCCCCCAGGCAGTACCGTTGAGATTATAGAAAGGACCAATCACTATGCGTACTAAGACCCGCTTTATCTCCCTGCTCCTGGCCCTGGTCATGAGCTTCTCCCTGATTACTACCGCGTTTGCTGCCGACATCCCCGAGGACGCTATCACCATCACCGACGATGACGGCAACGTCATCTACCTGACCGACAGCGAGGGCAACGTTATCTACTGGTACAACCCCGAAACCGGCGAGACCGTGTGGTACAACACTGACGATAACGCTGATAACACCCAGCCCACCGACAACGCCGACAACACCTTCGTCGACGAGGACCTGGCTCTCGTAACCAGCTTCTCCGACGTGAAGCGCACCGCCTGGTACTACAACGACGTGACCGAGTGCGCCAAGCTCGGCATCGTCGCAGGCTTCGAGAACGGCACGTTCCGTCCCGACGAGAAAGTCTCCAGCGTCCAGCTCATCACCATGCTCACCCGCACCTTCTACAACGACAAGGTTGAAGCCGCTCAGAAGACCAAGCCTGCTGGAACGCCCTGGTACTGGGCCAACAAGAAGGTTGCCGAAGATGTTGGTATGTCCAACAAGCTCAAGGCCGTAGACGACAACGCCATGAACCGCTACGAGATGGCCGTTGCACTCCGAAACGTCGCTGTAAATCACGGCAAGTCCATCACCAGCGACCAGAGCAACGCTGCAATCAATGCCATTAAAGAGTACACCAGCATCCCCAGCAACTACAGAACCCCTGTAAAGACCTGCTACGCCCTCGGCATCATCACTGGTATGGCTGATGGCACATTCTCTGGCACTCAGTCCATGACCCGCGCCCAGGCCTGTACCGTCATCATGCGTATGCTCAAGCTCATCAACAGCTACAACCCCGGTGACAAAGACAACGACCAGTACGACGACGGTAAGAACCAGAACACTGAGAACAACAACCAGAATCAGAACACTGGTAAGCTCGCCAACGGTCAGGACGCCACTGTCGAGAACGTTCAGGCTATCCTGGACCAGATTAAGCGTGAGTATCCCACTGGAACTGTCTGGAGTGACCCCAAGTTCATCGACGGTGCACACAACAACTTCTACGCAGCCGGAACACACGCTGGTGACAGTACCAATGACGTCGGCGCAGGTGTCGGCAAATATGGCCGCGCAAGCCTCAAGTACGCCTGCGGCGGCTGGGCAGCCATGGTCTCCGACCGCATCTTTGGGCGCACTGGGGCGCCTTGCCGCGAAGTCACTGACCCAACAAAAGTGCGTCCCGGTGATATTCTTGTCACAATGTCTTCCAACGGAACAATTTATCATGTGGGCATCATTCTCCAGTATGTGCCTGCTGGCGTGTGGGCAAACGGAGGTATGACTCCAAACAACGACAGATTCGTAACCTGCGATGGAAATGACGGCGCCAGAGCGGGCCAGGTTGGCAAAGTATACTGGGGAATGGAATCATTCCTGGGAAATGGATTCGGTGACATTGGGACCGGATATCACATCCTCACTCGCTACCCCGAAGGTGAATCCGAAAGCGAAATCCCCTGATTTTACCCCCTACCCGGTCCAGGCCGGGTAGGGGGTTTTTGGTAATCAAAGTGGTGCTGTTCTAAAGATGAAAGTCCGGTGTCCCGCCACGGCTGGGAGTTGGGTGCTGGTTGGCGGATGCAGCAAGGCGGGGTCAGTGGTTGGCTCCGCTCCATGGCAATCCCCCGCCGATGGTTCCGGCAAGACTTGGCAGCTGGTTTCCGTGGGGATTGCCGTCGCTGTCATGCCCTGCGGGGCATTGGGTTTTGAAAGGAGAAGCAGGGGCCGGGTGGCTCCCTGCTTCTTCCTTATTATAGGGTCCGGCTGAGTGGTTTGAGGACACTTCCTTGTGGGGATGAAGCTCAAGGCCGACACTTCTTTACGGAGTGTCGGCCTTCCGCAAGCCCTTCCTTTTGGGGTTGAGATTAGAATTTCAGCTTTTCGTTGATCTTCGCAATCTGCTTCTCCACCTCGGCCTGAATGTCGGTGTTACCGGCGGCCTTTGCCATGTCCAAGATTCGCTCCCAGGTTTCCATCTGGTCCAGGAGCATCCCCTTGTACTGGTTATCGGTCATACCCATTTCCTCACCCCCATTCAGAAGGTATGAATTGTTGCGTTCAGCCATAGCCTAACCAACCTCCTTCCATAATAGGCGCTGCGCTTTTTGCGCGTGGTTGATAATTCCTGCTTCTTTTAGACTATCATACCACGAAAGGTAAAGACTGTCAATCAGGCTCGTTCGGTACCAATTCTCATATCCGCTGATATACTATTCTTCCCTCAACGCGGTTGCCGGCATCGTCGAGTAAATCCTTCTCTTCTGCATCCTGCAACCCCTCGTAAACCGGGACTCGCTGGGGGGAGCCCTCAAACATGCTCCCGGTTACGGCCCTGCCGTCTGAGCTGTGGGCCGTATAGCCCTTAAGCAGCGCCTCCGGGATCACCGTATCAGCCGTCAGGTCAATCAGCGTTTGCTGGCCGTATACAACCTTACTTACCGGCATCCCATCACCCCGCAATCGTGACGGTGACCCCTCCAGCATCGTTCTCGCTCTCCGCATAAGGGATGGCGGCCACGGTCACCTTCGACAGGCAGTCGTAGCCCTCCTCGGGAAGCACCACCTGTTCCTCTCCGGATGGAGTCACGGACCGCTCCTGGGCGTTGACCGCTTCGGAGGCCTCCATCGTACCAATGATGGACGCTCCGCTCCTGTCATGGGCTGTGGTTCCGGTCAGGAGCGTATCCGGACTTACTGTATCCTCGGTCAGATCGATCAGGACCTTTCCGCCATAGACAACCTTATTGATGTTTTTGATACTTTCAGACATAGCCGCACCTCCCTATCAAAAAATACCCATCTGTTTGAACAGATAGCCAATGATAATGCCGATAACGGCGCTGAACAGGCACCAGATGAATTTTCGCCAATTTTCTCCGTCCCGGTTCTCCAGGAGCTCCAGCCGCTTTCCCTGGGACACATGCTCCTTCAGCATGTTCTCCATATTCAGGGCAAGCTTTTCCACAGATGTACTGATCGCGGCAACCTGTTCAATGCTTTTTTCCAAAGCATCCAGCCGGTGGTTCTGACGGTTGTTCTCATCCTCCAGCCGTCTGTTTTCCGCATCCATGCTGCGGCGGAACTCCTCGTGTTCTGTGCGGGAAATATAGTCATCCATGCCAGATTGTCCCGTGACGATGAGAAAGAGGGCATGTCGAGCAGTATCCAGAACCAAAAATCCATCCTGGAAAAGTACGCCAGGGACAATCACATGCCCAACCCCCGGTTCATGTTCGATGACGGATACTCAGGTGTGACGTTTACAAGACCTGCTTTCATGGAGATCATAGATTTGGCTGAACAGGGCCTTGTGGCAAACCTTGTTGTGAAAGACCACTCAAGGCTGGGCCGCAACCGCCTTATAGTGGGCCAGCTTCTGGAAGAAGATTTTGTCCGGCTGAACGTGCGGTATATCGCCATCATGGACAATATCGACACCGCCAATGGCGTGAGCGACATTGTGCCGATGCAGGACCTCTTTAATGAATGGCACGCGAAAAACACCAGCGATAAGGTACGCCGCGTCATGCAGAGCCGGGGCAACGCCGGGATACCTCTCACCACAAATGCTCCTTTTGGCTACAAGAAAGACCCGGAGGACAAGAACAGATGGATCGTGGACGAGCCGTCGGCGGAGGTGGTGCGGCAAATCTTCCAGTTGTCGGTCAGTGGCCTGGGGCCTACGCAAATCGCCAAACGGCTAAAGGCTGACGGCGTGATGACCCCCAGCGAGTATCTGTATAGCGTTGGCGTAAAGTGCCCCGCCAAGCCCCCGGCATACCCGCATAACTGGTGTTCCGCTACTGTTGCGGACATTCTGGACAGGCAGGAGTACACCGGGGACACGGTGAATTTTCGCTCTTGCAGGCAGTCCTTCAAGCTGAAGAAGCGTCTTGAAAAGCCGCAGGAGGAATGGAAAATCTTCCTTCTGTAGATAAAAAAGATGCACCTGGGTAAGCGTTGCAACGCAAGGAATTCAGGCACATACTGCCAGCCTGCGGCGAATTGTGGCTTTAACGGAAAAGAGTCCGGCAGGGCGGGAACAAATGCGTTCCTGCCCTGCCGGACTCTTTTCACAGCTTCAGTCGGATGATCTGCTCGTAGAGCATCACATATTTCTTTTC
>OFFG01000951.1_pt1 | contig 20003 bp, 17 predicted proteins | sample 1521331 | NCBI WGS metagenome assembly OFFG01 (sample SAMEA3504129, study PRJEB24116) | mouse gut metagenome | biome: mouse gut; feature: mouse-associated habitat; material: faeces | place: Denmark | collected 2011 | reverse complement strand
TAAGGGATATTAACCATAAATATATTGTAGTAGAAAGGATGTGGTTTAATGACCGTACAGCAACAGGTATGCGCACGCATTATTAACATGTCAGATGAAGGCGCTGCTTTTATTGAGCAAGTAATAAATAATATGAATCCTGTTTTTTTTATAGGAAAAAATAATTTAAAATCTACTACAGAGGCGATAGATGTATCAAAAAGAATCGGCGTTGGAAAGGGAATTATTGAAGATCCAACTGATTTTGATAAATGGGACGAGGAAATTGCTGATTTATTTGAGGATATAAAAAAATGAATTATCTAGCAGACACACATATTTTAATTTGGGCAATAACAGATAGTCCTAAATTATCCAAAAATGCAAGAGAAATATTGTTATCGGAAAATAATAATATTTATTATAGTTTTGCCAATGTATGGGAAATAGCAATTAAACATTCTCTTCATAAATCAAATATAACCTTTTCTTCTCAACGTTTTGAAGAAATGTGTAAATTAGCGGGATATTCATTTCTTGAAACAAAATGTAATCATGCTTTTATGGTTGAAACTTTGAAACATGCTGATAATGCCCCAAGAGAACATCGAGATCCTTTTGATAGATTACTTCTAGCTCAAGCCAAAGCAGAAAATATGTTTTTTCTTACACATGATGAATTGATTCCATTCTATAATGAATCCTGCATAGTATCGGTATAAAATTTTTTGATGGATAAAAATTAATGGATAATTTTAAAACGGCCGCTCCAGAGGATATGAGCCAGGCTAAATTAATTGTTTTTGAAAAGAGGCTGTTGCAAGCCCCTAATTCACTTTTCTACCTCTTCCACTTATCCAAAGAACCAATTACTTTCATATATGGTAGTCTTGAAATCCAAATTCCTGTTTTTCTATATCCCACGGAGACACGAAATAATTCTCTAGATAATCCTGTATCGTAGGATAGATCTCTCTGTAAGGAACGCTCCGTAATTCTGCGTTCTTTTCACCGATATCAAACACAATTTGGACGTGCCCTAATATGGGATCATATGTATAATTAAAAAAATATTCCTTCCTATTCTTATAAAAGTGTGAATGATCCGCCCCATCAGTAAATATCGTATAGGAAAATATACTTTTTAACTCTACTATATTCCACGGAAAAACATATTTTCCATCCTGTAAGCACACTATATTCATACTTCCCGTTTCATATCTCTCATGCTCTCTTTCAACAGCACTTACAAATTAAGATACTTTTTTGGACAGTCTCCCATGTTGTTTTCCTGATATGGGGCCAGTAATTCCTTCACAGTCTTTTTCCCATCGCTAAATACCGCAACTGAAAAATGGCTCATCTTTGTTCAGCTCCTTCCTGCATCAATCCAAGTCGTTTGAGACGTTTTCTCATCCGCGTCAGACGTGATGAGACTCCGCGGATTGTAATGTTGCAATGCTCGGCAATTTCCCGGTAGGTATACCCTTCTGCCCTCATATATATTACTTCTTTTTCTTTCGGCTTAATGTATGGAAGCAATTGGAGCAGTTGTTGTTTTGCATCCAGGATCTCAGATGCACGTTCTATTCCATTTCCATCTGTAAACCGGCCGTCCATATCTGATGATATGCACTCTTCGCAATAAATTCCCATAGATGCCTTCCGTTTAGGACATTCCAGATACTCCCGGACCGCATCCAGATATCCAAATATAACGACATCATAGAATTCCTGGTCTAAATGATTTTTGAACAAAAAGACTTTTACTAAAGAAAGATGCTGGCATGCAAATTGATTTTGCTCAGGGGTTAATTTATTTGATTTTCCCATAAGTATGTCTCCTTAAAAAAGGGTTGTCATTGTTCATCATAATATTTTTCTCCCTTAAGTATGTATGCCGTAATAAGCTGTATTCAGGTTGCTCTGCCCATGAAGGATGATACCGCCAGAGACTCCCGGACCATAGGGTGTATATCCGTCAAACAAAAAACTATATGGCAGAAAATCATCATATAAAACAAACCGTTCATAGTTTTCCCAATTCAGTTTTTGTTCAAGAAATTTTGTGAATTTATGCCGGATTCTAGGCCGAGATATAATATCTTTTAGATTTTTTCTGCTTCGGAATTCTATTTTAGCCGAAACGGTCTGAGATATAGAAAGCAGTTTCCTCTTATATCCTGTTTTGTGTAAAGCTTGAAACAGGACTTCCTGTGGCAGGCATATAACTTCTTCGTACCCTTCATATCTGCCGTCTGCTAAGCTGTGCAGCCACCAGAACTGTATATTAATATTCTTATTACAGTTCACATCTTCCCTACACCGCAGTTCCGCAAAAGAACAGACATCTTTAACAATTATCATTCTCTCCGACATCAGCTGCTGTATTTCTTTCTTTAATAGGAAAAAATTATTAGAACGTTGATGAGCTCTTGAATATGTTCTTAAGGATACAACGTTTTCGCGTTCGCTTATACTAATCATTGTTTTCTTTTGCATTTTCTCTTCGCCTTTCAATAATAAATTTACCTCCTTTTCTGCATAAAAAAAGAACATCTATAGAAAGATGTTCATCGCTAGACTTATACTTTATTTTAGTATTTTTATATGATTTCTTCTGAGCTGTAAATAAAACCGTCCCTCCTTCTATTAAAATTTTCCCTACTATACTTAACAGGGGTACCCATCTCTGGGAATTACACTACATAATCTACAAATGCAGAAAACCATGAATAAAAATACTTTATGTTTATTCTACTATAGTTGAATCCTTCTGTCAAAGTTTTCGTATTCTCTAACGAATAAAAGGCAAAACCGGAGATAAGATAAGTGCCCTTACTCTCCGGTTTTATAAAACCTTCTGTTATATTTTTTCTTCCCTCATCTGTACGGCACGCACTATAATGATCCGTTTTTCTGAATATCCGGCTGCAAGGTTTTTTTCACATGCCACCAGCGTTACCCTCTTTCCCACATCATGAGGGAAATATGCATCACTTTTTAAACGAAGTACCCTGTCTACAGCTTCTACTTTATAGCTGTACCGGGTATTTCCCTGTATAACATAGAAAGTATCATCCACATTCATTTCATCCAGGCGGTTAAAGCTGTGGCCGTATGTCTGGGAACTATGTCCGTATATAATATAATTTCCCTTCAGGGTTGTTGAAAGATCTGCCGTTACAAAGTAGTATTTTGACAGGTTAAAATCATTGTCGTCAAGCGTATTTCCCCGAATGACCGCTTTCTTCATGTTAATCTTATCAATGACCAGTATACAGTCAATGTGTCCCCGGAAAGAATAGTCGTTTACATCACTATACTGGTATTCAACTAAAGGAGCCTCATCTGATGGCGCTTCGTCAGGAATTTCTGCCTTTTCGTCCATGTAGCCGTCAATAAGCATATCCTCAAAATGGTTCCGTTTATCCGCTTCATGATAGGGCTCACAGTAAATCTGATATCCGACAGATATAATAAGGATAATTCCAGAAACAAAGCATGCAATTGGAAATAAATGTTTAATCTTTTTCTTCATAAGTCCTCCTAAAAATGGTGCAGAGCTTCCCCTGCACCAGCGATAACTGTTGTTTATTTTTTACGTTTCTGTTTCTTATAATAGATAGAAAAGCCAATGCCAAGCCCTGTTATTCCGACTGCAACAAATGCGGCTGCAAACAGCGCCGTACTGTCGTCAAAACCAAGTTTCGGAACCGCCGTCTTTGGAATAACATGGTTTCTGCAGGTAATCGTAATATCCTGTCCTTTCATACGGAACTCAATCTTATCTGCAAGCTGCTGATATCCTGCCGGCGCTTTCTTTTCTTTGAAATAATATTCTCCGAAAGCAAGGTCACTTATATTGACTTCACCTTTTTCATCGGTGATATATGTTCCGATATTTTTCCCGTCAGATGTAAATAACTCAAATTCCGCCCCTGGAAGCTTCTTAGATTCATTATTTGCGTCAATTTTTATAAGCGTTACCTTTGCCTTTTCCAGCTTATTGACCGCCGGATTCTCTTTATTGACATCAAAGACCGTTACCGGCTCATTTTCTAACGTCAGCTCAAATTCATGCTTTTCCTCATCCAGAATATACCCCTCCAGTGTCTGAAGCTCTCTGAAGTAATAATGGCCGGATACCAGGGCAGCCTTTAATGTCGCCTTACCTTCTTCATTTGTTTTAATTACTCCGATCAGGCTGTCCTTTGGAAGGATTCTTTCGCCGCGGTAATCCATAATATCTTCATTTGTATAAATACCAAAGAAGATTCCTTCTAACGGCTTTTTCCCATATCCGAATGTCCCGTTTTCTGGATTCAGCATTTCTCCTACTTTATAGACGTTAATTTCTGTGTCTATTACATCATTCTCAATATCCAGGCTGATATCTACAACTTGATCTTTCTTATCCTTGGTCAATACAACCTCATACTTTTTATGATTCATGGCCAGACCCGCCGGTGTTTTCGTTTCTTTTAAGATATACTCACCTAACGGCAGATTCTTCGATACTCCTTTGCCTTCTTCATCTGTTGTGATGGTGTCCACGGCATTTCCATCCATATCATAAACTGTAAATTCCACGCCTGGTAAAGACCGCTTTTCATACTCCATACGGTTGATTTTCCCGAAATCAGAATCATATGTTGAGATTCCGGTGAGCATATCTCCAACCTTATCTATAGTGATGGTTCCGGTTTTTTCAAATTCATCTACCATTTCTACTTTTAGGATCTCACCGCTTTCCAGAACAGTAAAAGGGATTTCTTCCGCAAGCTCATATCCATCCGGAGCCTGTTCTTCAATCAGTATATAATCGCCAGGTTCTAATCGGTCAATTCTATGTACTTTTCCGTCAGTAATCCAGGATGTTACCTCATTTCCATCAGAATCCTTAATGGTAAGCTTTGCACCGATTACCTCCTTACCGCCGATGTCCACTTTGCTGATATCTACTTTAGTGAAATCATTTGTGACCTCCTGCTCTGCGACTATGACTGTCTGTTCCTGATTCGTATACTGCAGATTGAAATCAATCATCTCTTCGCTTTGTACATATCCTGGCGAAGGTTTCAGCTCCTTCGCATAATAGCGCGCAATGGGCAGATCTTTCGTAAAAGCTGCCACTCCATTTTCATCAGAGAATACTGTCTCAATCAGTGTATCTGCGGGAATGACAATACCCTCACCTATTAAAATATCCTCTGCTGTATAAAGGCCGAAAATGGTTCCTGCCACAGGATTTTTTGTCTCAATATCTGTCTTTTTAATCTGGATAGATACCCTCTGCCGTTCATTGACATATTCACTGTCGCTGTATACGACCTCTACTTCATCACCGGCATATTCCAACGAAAATTCCTGTATTTCCTTATTCAATACAAATCCCGGTCCGGCTGTTACTTCCTCTATTTTATATTTCCCAAGCGGCAGGTCTGTCAATTCTGCTTTCCCGTCCTTGTCCGTTTTAATCATAGATACCAGTTCGTCCTTCCTATACAGAGTAATCCGGTTTCCTTCTCTGTCACACTGGTAATCCGGTGAATAAATATCTTCTGCCGCATATATTTTGAATTCTGCTCCTTCCACATTTCCCATTTCATAAATAAAGTCAGAATCATCTTTTCCCGAATTAAGGATACCTAAAAATTCCCCAAAACGCCGCAGAATATTTTTCTTTTTTTCCCCATAACCGGACAGATGTTCTCCCTTTTTTTGCAGTCGTAGAGAACCTGTCTGGCGCTGATTTTCATAATCAACCCTTATAACCACGGCGCCTGTTTCCTCTTCCACCTCGTATGCCTGGTCAGATGAAAGGGTAAATTCAATCGGTTCCCCTTTTACATAGCCGTCAGCAGCTGCGCTCTCCTCCAGACGGTAATTCCCCATCTTTAATTTTTCAGGCGTCAGCAGATAACCCTGGTCAGAAACTTCAAATTCCGTGTGCTCTACGAGCTCCGGGTAATGTGTATATTGCTTTACATACTCTTCATTATCCAGGTTATAGATTTTAAAGACAGTGCCTTTATGCAGTACAGGCATCTTACTGGTGCCGTCAATTTTATATATTTTTAAAATTGCCTGAAATTCATAGTCAATGAATACTCTCCATTGCTGGGGTTCCCGTTTATCTTCATTAATGGTTACGATAAACGGATCGATTGTATTGTAGTTTTCAGGAGTGGTCGATTCTATCACTACATATTTTCCATAGGCTAATTCATTGCTTACCGCATATCCCTTTTCATCCGTAAAAAGCTCCGGCATGGGAATGCCTTTGCTGTCTTCTGAATAATCAAGCGCCGTTGTCTCCTTGCTAAAATCATAGCCTCGGAACTGTTCCGGAGAGTAATTTCCATTGCCATCCGGTTTTATGTCTCCAGCCTTGACACCTTTTAATGAGCGAATCAGATATATTTTGAATCCGGCTCCCTTTAGAAGATCTGCTTCTGTCTGTTCGCCGTCGGAGCCGACTTTGATTAACTGGAAAGGCTGCTTTTTCACGGTCTCATTTACGGTTACCTCTCTGTGGACAATTTTTACATCCTGTCCCTCATAAGCTGCTTCTACCGGATACTCTGTAGGATCAAGCAAATATCCTTCCGATGCGGCAAGTTCGCGGATACAATACTTGCCTAAATATAAATCAGTGAAATCAAGTTCTCCATTCTCATTAATTTTCTCTTTTGAAACGAGCTCCCCCTTTTTATGTACTGTTCCGGATTTTTTGTTTGGATGCTGAATATCCTCTGCTGCGAATAAGCCGTACTCTGCACCAATTAAGGCTGCATCTCCCTGGCTTAGAAATTCGTGTGTTTCTTTATCTATCTTCCGTACATGAATCTTTGCACGGACTTCTTCATTTTGAAATCCATGTGAAAATACGTATTCATATGTCTGGTCATTTTTGTATGTATATGTAAACTCATATGTTTCGTCCGACATATAATACTTTTCCGGCGCCTGTATTTCCCTAATATAATAGGTATAGTTAATCGGGATATCAGCAGTAAATTCTGCAATCCCATCTCGGTTACTGATACTGCTCTGAATCAGTGTATCCTTATCAAGAACGGTTCGTCCGTTGATCTTGATGGTTTCCTTGTTATATAGTCCGAACTTTGCACCTTCAAGCGTTGTGTCGTCATTCTGTGAATGTTTTACAGATGTTACTTTTATTTTCGGCCGCTTGTTATTATATTCGCTTTCATCTAAGGCAAGAGAGGCAGTCTGACCGGCATATGTGAGGGAAACAGTCTTTGTTGTCTCCTGTTCGTTTTTTTCGATTACCAAATCCGCAGGCGCCTTTGTCTCAACAATGCGGTATTTCCCCAGATACAATTCCTCAGAAACTGCACAGCCGTCTTCGCCGGTAGTCAGGTTCGCAATCAGAGTATCCCTTTTATGGATTACTGTTTTCTTATCCTGGCTTATAATATCTTCAGCAGCATAGATAGAATAATCGGCGCCAGGAAATGAAGCGTCTTCATATATGAAGTTTACCGGATCACTGCCGTTGACTGATGCAAGTTTTTCTCCGGATTTATGAATCTTAATCTTCCCTTTCTGCTCTTTGTTCCCTGCCTTTACGTCCGTATTCCCTCCTGCTACCAGCTTTACATTATGGACCTCCGCACTGAGGCAGTACCCGGCAGGGGCGGTTATTTCTTTCAAATAAACGGTTTCCTGAGTTTTGGTAAACTCTGTAGAGGAACTCCCCTTTTCGTCTGTAGGCGGCATGTTTACAATCAGGCTTGTGCAGGCCTCATCTTTATACACTCCAAATACCGCGCCTGAAAGGCTGACATTGGTGTCTCTGTCTTTCTTTATCAGTGTGATTCTGGCAATATCCATCCACTTCACTTTGAACCGGACAGAGTTTGCCTTTTCTTCTATGAAATCTCCGTATCCGATATCCTGAATGGTACTTCCGGTACTAAGCACCAGTGTTTTCCATTGTGAACCAATCTGTCCTGTCAACTTTCCGCTGTCCCATTCACCGGTTGCGGTCTTAGGTGCAGTGAAATAAAAACTCCCTTCGCCGTATATTTTTATAGTTCCTCCGGTCTGGCTCTTACCGTCAGAAGCATTATGATATGTCACGTTTGATGGAAGATCCAGAGTAACATAATTGCGGTGATCCCCATTTAACTGAAAGGTTTTTGTCTTTTGTGAATCTCCGTCAAGATCTGCTTTTTCATAATCAGAATTCAGGCTGATGGCAGCTACCGGCGGGTTTTCCTGTCCAAACAGGTAGTTGGTATAACCCAGGACACCGGTTTCCTCCAGAGATCCTGCTGTACAGCCATGAAAACCCGCATCCCCTATATATGCATAACTCGCCGCAATATGTGTAAATATATACCTGGTATCTGCATCCAGCTGCGGCATATACTGCTCTGTCAGATCTCCCGGCCCGCCATATCCATAATATAAGACTTTCTGCAGATTAGCATTTGTGTTCAGAACCTCTGCAACATAGTCTGCATCCGGCGGAGAGGCTTTCGGAGATTCCAGGCAGTATGCTATTTTCCCATTTACATAAAAATAATTCGTTTCGTAATTTCCAATGTTAGAGGGATAACGCAAAGTCTTCCCCTTCACCAGAGAGACATTTGAGCTTCTCTGGGCCGCCATTCTCGCGGGCACAACAGATAGAAACAGGCTGTCCTCCACATCTTCTACGACAACCAGTTCCTGTTCGTTTTCCCCGCCAGATGTATCTAAATTATCAGCGGAATCGTCTAAATCTGGCTTTCCCGGTTCTCCTGTTTGATTCATATCCGCCTTATCAGGCGCGACTGACGGATCTGCGTCTTCCGACTCGTCCCCAGAATCAGTTCCTGTTTTTGTATGCCCGTTTTTTGAAGGGCTTTCCGGCTCCCTGCTTTTTACAGTAATCATCCGGCTGATCTGATATGCCAGGTTTTCGTCCCTGACAGGATATACTTCGTAGACAGCCTGATACTTTCCCGGTACATCATTGGCAAAGTTGGTTAATTTTTCATCAACGGCATTTTTAAATATAATTTTTACCTTTTCTTCTGCAAAAAACAGTTTGGTAAAATCATGTTCGATATCGAAGTCTGTCTGCGCTTTTATGGATATATCTTGGGCAATAACAAACTCGTCTTCTGTTAAGCGTTCCTTCATTTCAGATAAAAAAGGCAGATTGGATGCACCCTCATTATACAAAATAAAGTTATCTTCCTGAACCGGTGCCTTATCCTCTGCTGATTCCACTGTCTGGATTTCCGGCTTTGCAGATTCTGCTGCAAACGCCGTCATACTTGAATGAAGTATTGTTGTGCAGCAGATTAAGAATGCCAGGGTTCCTGACATAATTCTTTGTTTTCTAATCATCGTTTTCCTCCTGATATAATAATGAAAAGGCAGGGAATATCCCTGCCCGGCCAGCCCTGCGGCTAAATAAATTTTTAAGTGCGGGAAATCTGCCTTTTTGTTTCTCTCCTCCTTTCTCCTGCAAGCCCCAAAAAAGCCAAAGGCAGACTGCTTCTTGATACCTGTTTCCAGGAATTGTACAAAAAGCCTTCCGCACTTTGGCTCGCTAAAAAAATATATCCTTATTATATAGAAAGAAACATGCTCTTTCAAATCCACAAAACGCCATATACTGCCAAATACATATTACAGCTGTCCTTCGAGGAAAACATATCTGATATTAAGACAACTTATCTGTTCCCCTGCCTTTCTCTTTTATTCTGTTGCCCATTCCATGTTTTGCGACATCTTCTCCTTATTCTTTCATTGAGCATTCCGGAGGGCTCTGTTAAGCTATGGGTATACGATATTGGATTTCAAAAGGACTTCCGACAAAATAATACAATAAGGAGAGAAATACAGATGAAAAAAGGATTATATGTCCCGGCATGCCACAAATATATCAGGAAAAGAGATGGTACTCCCGACCAGCAGCGCATATTCAACGTTGCAAAGTCTGCATTTAAAGCAAAATATCCTAATCAGAAATTAGAAGATAGGGAACTGATCAGTTTCTTAAAGGCGAACCATGTGATTCCGGAAGAAACGAAAGGGGAAGACTTGAATACGGAGCATCCGGAACTTTGTTTTACGATTATCTCCCAATATAAATGTAATTCAACCTGTCAATTATGTGCCTATTCTCCGCTCTTTAAAAACCAGTGGGAAATGCAGGAATCCATATTAATTGGTTATGCCCTGAGAAGCTGGAATAATTTACAGGCTCTCTTAGAATCCGGTCTTACCTGCCGCCACTTCCGGGCAATGATTCCCGTATCGGAAAAATCATCCGTCTCAGTAATACCTTTAAATCGGCTGGCTTTTGAATATATGGAAAAGGTGCCAAAATCACAATCGGATATGTTGTCCATCTCCGAAAATATCATCCATACCTTGAAACAGAATAATAAAAATAAGCTCTCTGCAGATGATTTTAAAATTGCAAAAAAATACCTTGATAATCTCTTCCTAAGTAATTATCATGCTTTGCCGCCGGAAAAGATTGAAAACATTTTGAAAAAATGCTTTCAGCTGCATTTCCGACCGGCTCCTGAGCCTTCAACACAACAGGAAAAACAGGAAGAAATTATGGAAGAAAGCCCTCTGCGCCTGGAGGGCCTGCTAGCAGGGAAATCTCTGACAACAGCGGGAAACAGAAATCCTCTGCAAGAAACTGCCAGTAAGAAAAAAATAACAGATGATAAGCGTGAAAAGGCAGTTCACACCTGCTATACGAAAGATATTTCATCTGTACTGATAAAACCAATTTCCGCTGCAACTATGGAACGCCCTCCCCATATATGGCAGATAACCTATAAAGAGCTTCAAGATTTTCCGGCAGTAAACCTGGATACAGCAGACAAATGGCAGATGAGATTGTTTCTTGAAAAACTGCTAATGACGCCCTTGCTCCCTATGGAAACCTTGATAGATAATAAGGGTTCGTCATGGGTGCTTCTCTATGTTCAAGGCAAATTTTTTTATTATTCCAGCAGCAATCTGACCATATTAGATACCATACTGCCCTATATTGAAAAAAGTGCTTTCCGCAAAATCATTTGTTACGAGCCTTATCAATTGTATGAATACTTTTTCCGGCAGCAAGTCTATGGCATAACCCTGTTCAGCATCCGGCTTGGAATGGATTTCGTCTGTTCCCCGGCTTTATGGAAATGTAATATAAATACTGTCCTGCATGAAATATGCAAAACAGAAAATCCTGATCATGCCCCTGCAGTAATGGACAGCATGCGGAACTACTATAAGATGTTCCAATATTTAAGCAAGACTGGTTTAGAAAAAAAGAAGATGTACTGGGAAAGATATTATATCATGAAATTTTTAGGATATTCTTATCATAGAAAAGAAAACGGTTTAACAGGAAAACCCCTGTTTCTAAAAGAGGCCCTGGATGGCTATCAGTTTGCTTATACCGAAAAGGATACATTAATGGCTCCTTATATGGCTGTCCGCTATCAGATCCGATGGGAATCAAAAGATGAATTTCCAATTGAATCCATGCTTTCGGAAATTATGAAGCACAGAATTCCGGAAATTCATGAAATATTACTGCTATCCTATAGTAAAAATAATATGATATTTTCCATACTTCCCTCGGAATATGGTTACTTATGTGATTTGGTAAATAATATTGCATGTTATTTTGCAGAGATAAATAAAAAATTGCCGGTACATATTGACGAAGACATTTTGAGCAGTCAGAATGAAAAATGTGTGGCAGTGCCTTGATTAATGTAAGGTGGCAGTGAGAAAAAATAGCGGGGAAGAACAAATGATGTTATATGTATACTTCATACTATAACATAAATGTAATACAAAAATCAGGATAACTGACCGTTTTGAGACATCTGGACAGCTCCTGATTTTTATATTTCTCCTACTATTTTAATTCATCGTAGACAAAACCGGCAATCAGTCCTTTTCTAATCGCTGAATCCTCTCTGCTCATACATATTTTATATGCCTCTTGATTGTCCATCCTATCTCTTTTCCATTCAAAATGACCCATTTCATACACAAAATACTCATCCTGACTCGTAGTAACCAGGAGCCTGCCACCATTTTTCAGCAGCATATAGAGATTCTGCATGATGAATTCCCGGTATGGATGGTAACACTGCTCATCAAAATATCTCAGTGAATATACCACTTCTATTTTGTCAGCATTCTCATCCCTGCAAAGCTTTAGAGCTGTTCCCTTTTTGGGCAAATCCTCAATAGACTCCGACATCCTCCTGAGAATATATAAGTGTTCCTTCGTCTCCTGATCCAAAATCTTATTATAGTTCGCTACTTCCCGAACAGTCTCAACCTCTTTCATAACGCGGATAATCCAAAAATCCTTTAAATCTTCTCCAGCCCAGTTCCATACATAAGGCTCTATTGTTTTCCAAAAGTCCATAATATCAAAGTAATGCTCATTGGGTTGTGCTGCCTTTTCATCTTTAAAAAAGAACTGAAGACATTCCTCTTCCTCTGCCTCCTTCCTCAGTACGCTTGAAAAAAAAGCATCAACAGATTCAATCGCATTTCTTACGCTGTTAAAATCCGTTTCTCCACCTAATTTACCAGTAAATCTTCCCGTCAAATCCATATTAATGTCTCCTGTACCTTTCATATCTGCGCCACAAATTGGTTGAAATTATATCAGATACCAATATACGATTCCAGCAGTTCCTGCTAATTACCATTATTTACCATATAAAAAGCAAAATTTTCTTTCCATCTATTTCTTTCCGGATATTTCTTTCGGCAAGTTGCAAAAAACACCTCAGACACAGGTAAATACGGCAATCCCCGCTATTTAGCTTAATTAAACATATCTATATTTTTACATCACGATTTCCTATCATTCCGCCAACTGCAAACATATATCTGTCTTTTTATATGGTATACCTTTATATGAATACTTTCAATAAAAAATATAAAATATCTCTTATTTTCGGAACCTCATGGATAGATTTTATTGTTTTACTGCTTAAATAGCCCTTGTAAAATTATTACTGCTTATTTGCCTGTCATCTGCAAATTAAATTCCATGAATAAAATGTATTCTGTGATAGAACTATAACTCATAGAATGATTAACTTTATAATTTTACAAAGGTTACAATGTACAGAAATACTTATATCAAAGGAGTACCCCCATCCATGGAGCTTAATTTTAAAGCCATAGGTAAGAGAATCAAAATAGCAAGACTTAAAACCGATCTGACTCAGGAAATTATGGCAGAAAAGATAGGAGTTACACCTCAGCATGTCAGCAATATTGAAACCGGTAATTCCAGCGTCAGCCTGACAACGCTTATTGCTATAGCAAATCTTCTAAAAGTGTCGGTCGATGAGTTGATATGTGATACGGTATTGAAAACTAAATATGTATTTAGCAAAGAAGCAAATGAAATCTTTAGAGATTGTAATGAATATGAGATACGCGTTTTGGTAGAAATACTGAAAGCGGCGAAATATTCCATGCGTGATGTGAAAATGTTTGAGGCCAGAATAAAAAATAATGAATAAAATCGAAACAAAGCCGGCAGTAGGGAACTCCCTGCCTGCCGGCTTTGCTTATACCTCATCTTCCCAAATTTATTTTTCCTTTTCAGGCAGCAACGGTTTCACCCAGATTTCCATATACGCCATATCTTCTGCATCCCGGAAATACTTTTCTACCGAAAATGGTTCTGTAGTGAGGTTGTGCCGAGGCAGCCATGTGCTGAATAGATATTTGTTTGCCTGGTCAAGCTTCACCGTTACCAAGTCTTCAAAATTCTCCGCCTCGATTCTGCTGACAATATATTTGCCCGGCAGAAGTTCCTGCTTTACGAATCCCTCCGGCAGCTGCTCCGGCATTTTCTGGATCATTCCGCCCGCAAAATAATTGAACACCCCTTGTGCGAAATTTCCCATATGGGACATCCCTATTTCCACCCTGCCGTTGAGATTCGCTGCAAGCAGTTCTTTTTTCGCATGATACTGTTTCCAAAGCTGTCCTGGCACATCTATGCCGGTGCTTTCACCGACGGGTATTTGTCTGGAAATTTCAACTTCTGCTTCAAAGCCAAGATAAATTTCCGGTTTTTCCAACGTCTTTCTTTGGATCTCCAGGACGATACCGCCCACCACCAGCGGAACCCCTTCGTCCACCAGTACATAATTCATAGAAATTTCCGGCTTTTCAAAAGTATTAAGCATCGGTAAGGTCTTCCTGTATTCCTCCGGCGTAATCCCATATGTCTCCTTGAAAGCCCTAGTAAAATTTGCATGGCTTGAAAAGCCGTAGTCCAAAGCAATATCCAGAATCCTTCGGTCCGTATCCTTTAACCCCTCAACCACTTTTGCCAAACGGCGGAGGTTCGCATACTCCTGGACCGGTTTTCTGACCAGACGTTTAAACAGACGCTGATAATAAAATTGGGACAAGCCAACCATATCGGCAAGCTCCTCTGTAGAGATTTCTCCTGATAAATGTTCCTCGATATAATTCAATGACTGGTCTATAGTTTCCCATGCGTGCATTGCGGCACCTCCTTTATTTGATGCTCAAATCATACCACACTGTTTTTTATCAGGCTTTTCACCCTATGCCCTTTTTCATCACAGCTCCCATATACAATATTGCATGATGTCAGATATCAGTCCTGTTCTGCTCAAAGTTCCCGCAAATCTATGCGGTTATTCTTTCGATACATCAGACATGTTATCCCCAGAAGCAGCACACACAGAACAGCCCGATATCCCCCGGAATATCCTTCCGGAACCAGACAGGCGCCCGCGCCGCCAAGGATTGCAAGGACAGCCCCGCCCATGCCGCCAAGTACGGCTGAAGCGCTCTGTTTGACCACGCTTACCTCATTCTCCCAATCCAGAACCGGGAAATGCAGATTAACGGTAATCCCGTATACACAGGCAAACAGCAGGATCACCGCCGGAATCACCATCATCCAGAAGCTATCCTGTAATCCCGGCTTTAATGCAAGGAGCAGGAAAACCTCCGACACAAGGTAAAAAGGCAGAATCAGGATCAGATTCATCAAAAGCTTTGCGTCCAGGACTGTCCGTGCCGGCAGCGGCAGGCTTTTGGCAAGCCACCACTCCTTCCCTTCCATGGAAACAGATGTGGCTGCAGTTGTCATCATACAAAAAGTGCCTGCCAGCAGAAACGGTGCGATTACTGCCAGATCAACCGGAACCGGCAGGAGCTCTTTCACCCTCGCCGGGCCTGTAAAAAGAAGCGCCCCCGATATGACACAGCCCATAAGCGGTCCGATGATCGTATTGGATACATAAATACTCGATGAGAAATACCGTCGGAATTCCTTCCTGCACAGGGAAACCAACGCCGAGTCTGCTTTCAAATCTCCCATCTGATAATCATGCCTTGCCGCCGTTGTATACAGATTCCGGCAGATGGACTGAAAACAGGCGGATACGGCCGCCGCCGCCGCGGCAAATACAGACAGAAATAAACCTGTATACATCAGGCACCGGCTGATTTCCCCATTTACAATCGCCGTCCCAAGCAGCACAGCCGGAGGATAGAATCTCTCAAGCATAGCCGAAATCATTCCGGACAGTTCCTCCATAATCTCCAGACTTTCCATCCCTTCCACTGACGTAAGACGCGAAGAACCATACATAATGGCAAAAACAAATACTATCGTAAGCGTTGACGCTACCAGGCTTTTATGCCGCATCCTGGAAGAAATTCCCGTAACCAGAGCCCCAATAAGGATCGCCCCTGTCATTGGCAGTAACGGCACTGACCATATCCCAAGAAACGCACACAGATAGAATGACACATCCGGCCTCATCTGCCATGCATACACTGCAATCCCCGGAAGCAGTACCAGGGCAGCCATCAGCAGATTTTCCGTATACATGCGCAAAAACCGTCCAAGCACTACTGCGCCTTTCCTTACAGGCAGGGATACTACCATATCATATCCCTGTCTCCGGAAAATGATGCTTCCCGCCTTTAAGATTCCAAATACAAAAATGAGCATGCTGGATATGGCGATGACATAAGCCGGAACATCTTCTCCTGCTCCAATCTCCACCAGTCCCCAGGAAAGGCCGCCCACATAAAATAGCAGCATAATAATCAGGAGTATCCAGAGGACAGAAAGCATTACGGCCCTCTTCTTTTTACGCTTATCTTTCGTGAACCGTAAAATATTTATGCCAAGGAGATTACATAGCTCCAGCCTGGCCATAATCCTAATCTGCGCCAGCATTATTTACCACCTCCATAAAAATGGACTCCAGCGTATTGCCCTGCTTTACAACCTCCTCCATGGTGCCTTCGGCAATCAGGCGTCCCTCCTTGATCATCGCTACCTTGTTACAAAGCTTCTCAGCCACCTCCAGCACGTGGGTGGAAAAGAATATGGCGCCCCCGCCGGCGCAAAGTTTCCTCATCCTCTCTTTCAGAATAACGGAAGCTTTCGGGTCAAGCCCCACAAAAGGCTCGTCCAAAACCAACAGCCTTGGTTCATGCAGCAGCGCAGATATAATAGCAAGCTTCTGTTTCATACCATGGGAATAAGAAGAAATCAGATCCCCAAAGGATTCCGTTATTTCAAATTCATCCCCGTACCTTTTGATCCGTTCCTTCCTCTCTTCTGCCGGAACCTTGAAAATATCGGCAATAAAGTTCAGATACTGGATGCCTGTCAGATACTCATACAGATCCGGATTATCCGGAATATATGCCGTCATCTGTTTGCACACAAGCGGGTCATCATGAAGGCTGATTCCTCCGATCCGAATCTCTCCCGCATCATATCCATGGATCCCGGCAATGCATTTCAGCGTTGTTGTCTTCCCGGCTCCATTATGCCCGATGAATGCGCAGATATCACCCGGCATCACATGAAGGCTCAGATCCGTGACGCCCTTGCTGCCGCCCTTATAGTGTTTCGTCAAATGATTGATAATAAGCATTGTTTTCCTCCTGTTTTACGAGAGCAGTCTCTGTAGCTGCTTCGCATCTGCCAATCTTCTATGTGTCAGTTTTTGCAAAATGCTGCAGTATTTTCTGGAAATCAGCATTCTCTTTCAGAGCCTCAAAAGCTGGGTGGCTGAATGCTTCCTGCAGATTCTGAAAAACGAATTTCCTGCTTCTTGGAGCCATTTCTCCCAATGGAAGGGCTTCAATCCATGCGTCTAAACGGTCAAAATATTCATCTCCGTGGAGTACAACCTTCTCTGCCCGTAAGAGCCCGTCAACACATTTCTCAAAAAGGAAGAGGGCCTTCAGCGCTTCTTCCTCCTCCCCGACCGCTGCATACATGACTGCCGCCTGATAATGGAACTGTGCAGCAAGATTGGGATGGAGCTTCTCCAGCAGGTAGGCTTCCATTACATTTCTGATCCTGCATACTGTCTTTTTGCACCGCTCTATGTCATCTTGATATAAAGCCAGGGATATCGCGGCATCACTGACCAGGTTCAGAATATCCAGCCATTCCCTTGCCTGGATATAACCTCTTGCCTTCTCATGTTCCCCCGCCATCTGATATGCCTGGACCAGTATGGCTCCGTCCTGCCCTGCAAGACGGGCGGGGTCAGAAGAAGGCTCCAGCATAGTTATCGTTTCAGCCGCTTTCCCAAGCCATAAGCTGATGCCAGCCTTCAAAACCAAAGCATCACTGCATATGCTTACATCGCTGCAGCTTTCCAGAATATGGTCGCACCATGAAGCCGCCTCCTCCAAAAGCTGTTTTTGTTCCTCTTCTGACTCTGCCAGCATGTAATGATTCAGGTACAATACAGTAAGCTGCAGCAAAAAGGCATGGCAGGAATAGTACCTGTGGGCCAGAGTGCGGGTCTTTTCAATGGCCTCATGAAAAGGAAGCCTGGCAAAATCCTTTACAAGCTCCGCATAGAAGTAGCGGATCTGCTCTTTGGAGAGCTGGGCTTTGTACCCGATCAGCTCGTCTATCGTTGTGCCAAAATAGGCAGAAAGTTCGAGCAGAAGCATAAGATCCGGTGTGCTTTGGGCATTTTCCCACTTGGATACTGCCGCCTTACTTACTCCGAGGAAGTCTGCAAGCTCCTCCTGGGTAATCCTCCGCTCGCGCCTTAGCCGGATAATATTGTCCGATAAATTTAGTCTGTCCATACTGTTATTGTTCTCCTTATCCTCTATTGTATTACCTCTTTTCTTCATTATAATAAAAAGGGGATTCCCTATCAATCGAACTGTATTCCACTTTTTCGCAAAAAAGTCAACCGGGGAGAAACTTCTTCTTATTACTAAAAACACTGGAGTAATTATTTTATGTTTGATGACAGAAATAAATTCACTAACAAAGATTGAATGAAGCAACTTTTTCATCTAGTATCCAACTAAAAGTAAATATATTTTGACAAAAAACAGAAGTGGAATTGTTGCACATTCATCCACTGATAAAGTACCTAATTCCACCTCTGAGTTTTTCATATATTGCAGTCTTGCATGCATATTGACTTTACCTCAAAAGCCTTTAGAGCAGAACTTACAATCCATCTCGCCTGACTTCACTCCCCGTATTCATCATCTGTTGAAAAATTCTCAATAAATCTACCAAAGTTGGTGCTTCCTTCTATCGTATTATCAGATGGCAGCTTTTCCTTTAAGGTTTAATAAGGATTGGATTAGTTCCGGGTCGGGCAAGGCGTCTATCCAGTCCCTCTTTGTAAATCCTTGCTCACTCAAATCTCCAACCTCCTGTTAAACTCGTTTTAAAATCTGACTCACTCTTTCACTCCGCCGTCCATCGAAGCCGATCCTTCATCCGCAGCCTGCAACAATTTCTTTAAATGTTCCATCTGTTCCTCATTTACATTAGAACAAAATCCATCTGGAAGAGTTGTTCCAGAGAGAATACAGTTGTCAAACTTACTACCCTTAATGTTTGCTCCTGCCAGACTTGAAAACCTAAAATCCGCATTCTCAAAATTACAGTTTACCAGCATCGCATTTGAGAAATCTGTACTTGCAAGAATCGTATCCGAGAAATCACAGCTCAAAAACTTTGAATGATTAAACATCCCATACCGTAAATCTGCCTTTTTCATATCAAACAAATTAAAATTGGCATATCCTGCAACCGGAATACTGTAATCTGACGTTATTGTTACAGGCGTCCTGATAAAAACAGGCTTGAACAAAAACGGCAGCCCCTCCATATCATTCATTTCTGAACCTGCATTAAAAAACCATTCCAACCGTTTCTTTCCCCTGACGGCATATGGTTCATAAATATGTCTGTATATCTGCACTATGCACCTTAATACATTTATATTTTCCTGAAACAGGCTGCGTTTCCCATCATACCGGTAATCATGAACCGCACCATGGAAGAACATCTTCTCAAAAAAATAACCTAAAAACTGGTACTTTAATTCCTGCCGGATAAATTCTTCTTCCTCGTTAGATAACATCTTATACAAAGATCTGTAATAGATAAACTCAGATACCTTATCACTGACATCTGAATCAGCAAACAGACGGCTGAAAGCACAGATAAATGCTTCAATGACCGTACTACGCTTCTGCTCATCCCTCATGCATTCTTCATCAAAAGACTGATAAATGGTTTCAAGCTCATAAAATATCTTTTCACACAGGAAGAAATCTCTTATATTATTGTGATAAAATTCAGCAACGCCTCTTTTACCATCATTTTTCCAATAATTACAAAGCGCATAACACCGTCTTACAATCTGCCCTGTCTGTTTTGATTCCAGCTGCAGGCCGCGTATGATTTCCCCGATATCATCCTGTGTTACATACAGCTTCTTATTCCCGGTCGCATACATTTTATAAGCAATCTCAGCGCCAACCCGATACAAAACATCCTTATACCTGCTAATCATATGTGTATAGGAATCCCTTGAAAACAGCTTGTTATACTCCGTGTTGCTCAGCTCCACAGAAAATATCTGATGGTATAATGCTCATGTACGGTAAAGAAGCAAGCAACCGAAAACAAGAGATAGACCGCC
>OFFG01000945.1_pt1 | contig 20137 bp, 13 predicted proteins | sample 1521331 | NCBI WGS metagenome assembly OFFG01 (sample SAMEA3504129, study PRJEB24116) | mouse gut metagenome | biome: mouse gut; feature: mouse-associated habitat; material: faeces | place: Denmark | collected 2011 | reverse complement strand
TTTGATATGGACGGCTTGATGTTCGATACCAAGCGGCTGGCCAGAGACGCATGGCATGAGGTGGGCTGGCGGCTGGGCTTTTCCATCGGCGAGGAGGTGCTCGCACGCATCCGCGGCGCGGGACCCAAAGCCAGCGCCGAAGTGTTCCGGGCGGCGTTCGGAGATGGATTTGACTACCCATCGGCAAAGGAAATGCGCAACAAATGGGTGGAGGAGCACATCGAACGGCATGGAGTCCCCGTCAAGCTGGGACTCAAGGACCTGCTGGCAAAATTGACAGACGCCGGAATACGCCGGCCTTTTGGTGGCCCGAAACGCGGGAATGAGGGCGCTCTGCATTTGTGACCTGACACCGCCCGGAGAGGTCGCGCGATCCGCCGCTGCCGTACTGCCTTCCCTTGGCTGGTAAACACCAATCTAGGAGGATAAGCGGGTATCCGCGCCTGCGTACCGATCAAGCGGTATCATCAAAGCCATCGAAGCCAAGGACACCTGATCGTGGCAGTGCGCTGCGGGTGCTGAGTCACGCAAAGCCAGTCGCTCCTTCCCATGCGGAGCGATATTAGGAAAAGGCTGTAAGGCTTCAGCGAAATGTAGGAAGCAAACCATGCGCTGTGGTCTGGCGATCCAGAAAAGGGCCTCGCTGTCAACTAATAAACCCATTCTGATGAAAGGAAACAGGGGAAATTTTACCACACGTGATTAGCAGGGTCCCCTGTGTAATGCTGAAAGTGCAGCCTCGATTGCTTGATCTGTCCCTGGTCAAAGCCGGGGGCAGAATTTTTTTGTCTGTGGTCAGTTATGTGGTCAGGGACAAACGCAAAAATTGAAAGTAAGCGCAACCCCTCCCAACTTCTGGTGTCAGGCAGAGTCGAGTGAGAAAATACGATAGAATTCAATAAAGTGCCATGTACTATTCGAGAGTACATGGCACTTTATCAGACTCTATTGTATTCTCTCGCTTCCCGTATACTTGTGCAAGACACCAGGAGATTTGACGCTTACCCTCCTTTCATAGATTTAGCCGCCTGCGGCGAAACAGACGGCTATGTATGGGCATAGAAAAAGCCGCCTTTTCATCATTGAAAAGACGGCCTATCCAGTCAAGCGATATGTGATTTTCAGGGGTATTTCAAAGGATGGCGCTAAACCGTATGTCCGCATTTCCCGGTGTTTCGTCGTATCAAAGCTCATCCCTTGGTAGTAAATTCGTAGTAATTGGGGTGGTCTGTTGTCAGGAAATGCGGCGTAATGCGCTGTTTCACAAGGTTTTGCCGGTTCTTACAAAATATTTTGTATAATTTTGTCTAGACAACAGCTTTTGTGGGAGTTCCAGAGCATATCTATAGCAAACATCAAAATTCCTGACAAGCGGGTCGCCCAGGGGCCGACCTCTATAAGAACCTGTATTCATAACCGGGGGATGCCGGATGGGCGAGGATTTTTCTCGTCAAACAAGGAAAATCGACGCAGTATGGCGGGAAAAAGACCGCACAGGCGGCGTTCAACGGTTGTGAATACAGATTCTAAGAAATGGGTAGGGGCCGCCGCCCTCAGCGGCCCACTGGCGGCAATTTTAAAGATTGCTATAGGAGGCCTTACGATGGAGTACTGTTCAATCCGACAGATTTCCCGGAAAGGGGGAATTTCTGTTCGCTGGATACAGGCGCTTTGTGCTGGAAGTGTATTCCTGATGCTATTAAAATAGGATATTCATTGCCGATTTCTGCGGATGCTGAAAAACCCAAAGATGCCAGAGTGAAATCTGGAAAGTATATAAAAGCGGTACATGGCCCAATTGACAGAGGAGGTACGGTGTGGCAAAGAAAATTCAATCCATTCCAGAAGCAAGATTGCTGCTGGCCTCCCTGCGTTCCGTAGGGTATAACGAGGAAACTGCGATTGCAGATATTATAGATAACTGTATTTCAGCTCAAGCCCATGAAATCAAAATCCAATTTGACTGGGAAAAGAAACGAATTGTGATTTCTGATGATGGCTTCGGTATGAGTGAAAAGGATCTGATTGAGAATATGCGTATAGGATCTTCTGATCCCAGTAAAATCCGAGCCGAAGATGATTTGGGGCGGTTTGGCATGGGCATGAAGACAGCAGCATTCTCTCTTGGAAAAAAGCTAACAGTTGTAACAAAATCAGAATTTGCTGTGAGCAATGCATCTTGGGATCTGGACCAGATTCCGGAGATCGGGTGGAACTTGATTATCCGAGAAGAAAGTGAAATCTCTGAGTTTTCATCTCAGATGGGTGCGCAGGGAACGATTGTTGTCATTGAAAATCTGGATCGTGTGATCGATATCGACGACGAAAAGAAAGCCAAGAATAAATTTTATAGGATTGCAAGTAAAACGGAAAAACATTTGGCACTTACATTTCATCGATTTATTGAAGAAGATAATCTCATTCTGGAACTGAATGGCACTCTAATTAAGGCATGGAATCCATTCATTTTGGAGAATAGTGCAACTCAGGAACTGCCGGAAGAATCGATTTTCTCAGATGATGGCAGTGCAGAGGTGATTATTCAGCCTTATGTTCTGCCGCATAAAACGAAATTTGTATCTGATGATGACTATCAGGCAGCGGGCGGGTCCAAAGGATGGAACTATCACCAGGGCATCTATGTTTATAGAAACAGAAGACTTATTATTTGCGGGACATGGTTTGACTACATAAAGAAGGAACCAGCATACAATCTGGCCCGTATTAAGATTGACATTACACCGGCCAGCGATGAGGACTGGAAAATCGACATAAAGAAGTCAACAGCTTCTCTGCCCAGTTATGTCAGGGAATCAGTTGAAAGAGAGATTGACCTTTGTACTGAAACTTCTGCTCGTGTATACAATTCCCGTGGCAGTTACTCGAAGTCCAATGTCAGTGCTCCCAATTTGGATTATGTATGGGAGCAGCGAAAAAAGAATGGTCGATATTCTTTCCATATTAACAGAAAGCATTCTCTGCTGAATAATCTCAAGAAGCAGTTGGACGACCAGGGTAAATCGACCTTGTCAGCATATCTCACTCTGGTTGAGAATTTTGCACCGTTTATGCAGTCCGGAATGACAGATTCTCTGCAGAAAGGAAAAGTTAGTGCAGAGCCTGATAAGACCTCTTTGGAATATCAGGTACAAATTAAAGAATTGACAGATATGATTTCGATCTTCTTGTCGCAGGGATTTACTAAAGAAGAAACACAATCTACGTTGCTGGACATGGCTAATTATAGACATCTCCGAGAGGACATTATCAGGCTAGTGGAGGAAGCACAATGATTAATACGCCGAAAGACTTAAGTGATATTGAAGTCGGTTTATATAAGAGCGGATATGGGTTTTGTGAGAAGCTTGTAAAAGAAGAACATATAACTATTGCAGTAGCAGTCGAAAAGACCGCAGCGAAATTTGGCGGCTTAAATATGATTTCTGACATGGAATGTTTTAAGAAGTTCCTGCTCAGCGAAGTGACCGCCTACACAGAACCTTCTATTGGCGTGTGTGACCCAAATCTGGAAGATAAGACTTGGTGGGATGAGCTCAAACAAGATCCGAAATTTAAACCGGAATATTGGAGCCGTTACTATGACTATCTGCTGAAGAAACCCTCTTGGAGCATTACAGCAGTGGAAGATATCAATTCATCTACAGATGAGATTATGAATGCTTTGACTAATCCCAGAAAGGGCGTAGCTGGTGAACGAATGGGCATGGTGTTCGGCTATGTTCAATCTGGTAAAACGGCACATTATATCGGGATGATCAATAAGGCCTATGATGCGGGATATCGCATTGTGATTGTGCTGTCCGGTATTCATAACAGCCTTCGCAGCCAGACTCAGTCCCGTATTGATGAAGAAGTTTTGGGATATGAAACAAGCCTGGAAAGTATCGGGGATATGACCCGGGAGCGCAATGTGATCGGTGTTGGAGTAGGTCCTCACAACCAGGTTGAAACTGTTGTCCAGTCGATTACGACACGAGACGAAAAAGGCGATGTCAATAAAAAGACGGAAGGCGTATCTATGATGCCTCCGTTCATGATTGTTACAAAAAAGAATGCCTCTGTTCTGCGCAAGATTCTACGGTTTTTCCGTAAAAATCATTGTGCAGAGATTATAGGTGGAAAGAAGAAAATTCCAGCAAAATATCCCGCACTCATTATTGATGATGAGGCGGATCAGGCTTCTATCAATACGAAAGAAAGCTATGACGATCAAGGAAATGTTCTGGATGATTATAACCCTACGACTATCAATGGATTGATTCGAGAGTTGCTTGGTGTATTTGAATGCCGTTCCTATATCGGCTATACTGCTACACCTTTTGCGAATATTTTCATTCCTCCCCACATCGACGATGAAAAATACGGAACAGACCTTTTCCCCAGAGATTTTATATACAGATCTCCAAGAGCAGATCAGTATATTGGTGCAAGAGAGTTCTTTGGATTGGGCAGCAACGAGGATGTTCCTGCGATGCCGCTTTACCGGAAAATCGTGGATGGAGCATCCTATCTCGGTAAAGGTACCAAATCCGCTGATCCGGTCGGTGAACTTCCCAAGGAGCTTAAACTGGCCGTGAAATACTTCTTTCTGTCTACCGCACTTAGGAACTGCAGAGGACAAAGGAACAAACCCAATACGATGTTAATCCATATTGTCCGCTTCGTTGGCCAGCAAAATAAGGTTAAACAAAAAGTCCTGAAATATTTTAAAGAAGAGATTGAGAACCATATCCGTTATGGTGATTCCATCATTGAAAGTGAGCTTAAGTCGATTTGGGAAGAAGACTATGTTCCTACGACCGGAAAAATGAGGGTACAGTTCAGCAAATATATGTCTGGATGCGATGATGTCAGCTGGAACTGCATCTGGTCTGAAGCTAAACGCCTGATCGCTGACAAGGAAATCAGTGTATATAGTGTTAATGGTAAGAGTGATGATGTCCTTCTCTATAAGAACCATGAGGGAAAGCCATTCAATGTCATTGTCATTGGCGGCGACAAACTCTCCAGAGGCTTGACACTGGAAGGACTGACAGTAAGCTATTTCACTCGCAGTTCCAATACATACGATACGCTGATGCAAATGGGCCGATGGTTCGGTTTCCGTCCTGGCTACCTGGATGCCTGCAGATTATTTACCACGCCCACTCTTCATGCAAGCTTTTCTCATATTTCTATGGCTACCGAAGACCTTGCGGCGCAATTTGACTTTATGAACAGTGTAGTTCAGACTCCAAAGGACTTTGGTCTGCGTGTAGCATCTCATCCGACGTTGGAAATTACCAGTCGGAATAAGAGGAGAACTGGTCAGGAGTTTAAGCGGGATTTCAGCTGCAAGCTGAGCCAGACTCGTGTTTTTGATATTGATGGTGAGCAATACGACAGAAACTTTGAAGCTGTCGAAGACCTTCTGTATGCGATCAAGGGTTGCCGCATAACAGCAGAGCAATATCAGCAGATACTTGGAAGGAAAGCTCCCGGTGAGCATTTCTTCTATCAAAATGTGTCTGCCCATGATGTTGCCAACTTCTTTGAAAGTTATGAAACATCCAAAACTGCGACCAGAGCAAACAGCAAATATATGGCAGATTATATCCGTACCATGAATGCGGATGGAATCGGCGGCGTTAAATCATGGACGGTCTGTCTGATCAATGTCAGCGGTCATGGCAAAGCTTTTGATATTGCAGATCTCAGAGATGTAGGCGGAGGTATTTACAGAAAAGAAGGTTCTGGTGTAGATTCCTACGAGACTACCTGTTCCATCCACACGATGACATCTGCTGATCATGAGTATTTGGATTATAATAAGGACTCATATGACAAAGTCCAGGAGCTGAAGGAAAAGTATAAAAACGATCCTTCCAAAACAAAAATCAATGAAATAATACGGAGAGAAACAAGACCATTTTCAAATGGCCTGTTAATCCTGTACCCAATTGGAGATGCGGGGGACCTAACTGTTAATCAGGGAGATCATAAGCCTCCCTTTGGATTTGCGGCGGTATTCCCTGATCGAAAGGGAAAGGGTAACCTCAAATCTTATCGGATGAATGATATTGCATTGGAGAAAGACAGCGATGAGTTTTACGGCTGATATTTACAGCGGAATATTGTCCGACATATCTGCAGGGTCAAGCCAGACTTTCCCCTTTGCGATGCGTCTGGTGAAGTTTGACAATGGTATTATGATTGCGTTTGCAGTCAACATTGCTACAAGAATGCGCTCAGCGTTTTTATCTGTGACTTCAGAAGCTCCTAAGAGCAGATTTCCACACTGGAAAGGCGTTGAAATTGAAACAGCTACGCTGCCAGCGTATGGAATTGATACGCCTTTTGTCGGCCTCTCTCAACTGCCGAATAGCGCCAGTGACATTTTTGAAATTGTTGTTGAAGACCTGAGAAGCCAGCTGGAAGTAGCAGAGAACACCGAGGAGTCCTTATCTGTCATCATCAGAGTTCTAACAAAGTGGAAGGAGTTTTTTGCTGCTGATAAAGAGCTGCTGATGTCTGAAGAGCGTCAGCAGGGTCTTTATGGTGAGCTGCTGTTTTTAAGTGAGTGCTTGGATTCACAGGGATTGGAAGCAGTTCTGCACTGGGCTGGCAGTGAAGATGAAACCCATGATTTCTACTTTGGCCCTCATGCAGTTGAAGTGAAAACTACCTCTGCACAGGCTCCCTATTTTGCCTGTATCAGCAGTGAATACCAGCTGGATGATAGTGATATTCCGGGGAAATTGTTCCTGCGTTTCTATGCACTTCGCAGAAGTCACAGCGGGGGTGAAAAACTGCCGGAGCGAATTGCTGCCATCCGCGGCAGATTGTGTGAAGATGTATCAGTTTTGCAGAAGTTTGATGAAAAGTTAAAGGAGTACGGCTATTTTGATGAAGCTGCAGATAGTTATACCGTTGGCTACTATCAGCGAGATCTTTATTGCTTTGCAGTAGATAACGGTTTTCCTAAAATCACAAAAGAAGCAGTACCGCTGGGTGTTGCGGATCTTACATACCGAGTCAGCATCATGCTTTGTATGCCGTATGCCCAAGATATAAAATCCGTATTTAAAGTTTTGAAAGGAGGGGCCTAATGTGGTAAATGAGAAAATTCTTGAATTCTACGAAGAATTTCGAGATGAAGTTCTTGGGTATGCGAAAGAGAACGGCCCTATTTCTACAAATACGGCTTTCAAAACTTTGTTCCTGTCCTACCTAACGGAAGCGGGAGAAACTCTTGTTTCGGACTGTACGCTGGTGGACTTCAAAAAAGATGGCGAGAATATGAAACTGGACGGCTATGCGTTCAGTGAGTATTTCCATTCTCTTACCCTGCTTGTGAGTAAATATCAGGCTAAGCCGCAGCCGGAAAAGGTGAAGAAAACTGAAATCGACAGGCTTCTGAAAAAAGCTCTGAAGTTCTATAAGACTTGCGGCACTGACTCGTTTGAGGCTTTAGAGGAATCCAGTGATGGTTATCAAGCGTATGAGTTTATCAGAGCGCATAAAGAGGACATTGAAACAGTTAATATCATTTTACTGACCAATGATGAAACGATCCAATATATTCCGGAAGATACTCGTCATGGAAAGGTAACTATTCGCTTCGATGTTTGGGATATTGAACGACTGTATCAAAGTGTCCTTGGTGGTGCTGCTGTGGAACGCCAGCTTGTTGTAAAGCTGAAGAAAAAGTATGGTGCATCTTTGCCTCTAATTAAGGTCAGAGGCGATAATGAAATCTATGACTGCTATATTGGTGTCATCTCCGGTGAGCTTCTAGCACGGATCTACGAAGTTGAGGGGCAAGATCTGATTCAAAAGAATGTCCGTTCGTTTCTGCAGGCAACTGGTAAGGTCAACAAAGGAATCAAGGCATCGTTAGCCAGTGAACCGCAAATGTTTATGGCCTACAACAACGGTATTTCAACTGTTGCGGATAATATTGACATTGATGAAAGTCAGAGCAGCGGAGATGTTGTGACCATTACAGAAATCACCGGCTGGCAGATTGTGAATGGCGGTCAAACTACAGCATCGATTTACAATGCCTATAAGTCAAAATTCCCTCTGGATCAGGTGAATGTACAGATTAAGCTGTCTGTTATTAAGAAAAAAGACCAAGCGGAAGATATTATTCATAACATTTCCAAGTATGCAAACAGCCAAAATAAAATCAATATGTCTGACTTCAATGCCAATGATGCATACCATGTAAAGATGGAACGCCTATCCAGGGCAACACCAATCCCTGTTGTGAAGGGAAAATCGATAGACTATTGGTTCTATGAGAGAGCCAGAGGGCAGTATTTGGTTGAATTGAATCGGCAGCCAACCGCAGCAGCTAAAAAGGAATTTAAGAGCCGCTGCCCGAAGAATCGCTGCATTTCTAAAACTGTAGCGGCAAAATGTGTGATGTCCTATCAGGGCTATCCGTATATTGTCAGTAAAGGTCTGGAAACCAGTTTTGTCTATTTCTCGGATATGCTCTCCAAGGGTGAATTCCCTGAGCCATCTGAACAGAGCTACATTGACATGATTTCCAAGGTGATACTGTTCAATAGCTGTGATGAAATCATCAAGAATTTGAAATTTGGTGGTTTTAAAGCTCAGCAGGACTATTACACCGTGGCACTGATTGGGAAATATTATTCGGATTTAATCAACCCGCAGGAAATCTGGAATAACCAGACAATCAATGCGGAGACGGCAAGGGTCATAGAAGAATTGGCCTATTTTGTGTGGGAACATTTTCAGAATCCTACAGTTCCTGGCGTGAATATTGGACAGTGGTGCAAAAAGGAAGATTGCTGGGAGCTGCTTCAGAGCCGTTATGAAGCAAAAATGGAAAAGCGGGAGAATTGAGAAAAATGCCATATTCAGTAGTGGATCTGTTTGCAGGAGCTGGTGGATTGAGTTTGGGCTTCATGCAGACAGGAAAATATGATATAAAAGTTGCTTTTGAGAGGGAACCGCACATGCAGGCGACTTACCATCGCAACCATCCGAATGTCGAGCTGCAGGGAGATGTCTGCGGCGCAGATTATGCAGATATACAGAGGAGATACGGAACCATTGATGTTGTCATTGGTGGTCCTCCCTGCCAAGGGTTTTCAAATGCAAATCGGCAGAAGAACCATGCAATCAGCCAGAATAATATGCTGGTAAAGCAGTATATTCGAGCGATTAGAGAGCTGCAGCCCAAGGCGTTTGTCATGGAAAATGTCAGTATGCTTCGATCTGACGTTCACCGGTTCTATATGGAGGAAGCAGATCTGGACATTGTGGAGGAGTATCAGATCCCGAATAAAAACACGCCGCTGCATTTGCTGAACGCAGGATTTGTGTTTGATGGTGCATTGGAGATAGTCCAAAACTTGGATTTGCTCCAGCAGAGACTTTGGCCTGAAAAACACTATCGGCAACTGAATATCATCTACAAAGGTGAAAAAAACGCTGATAAGATGAAAAAATCCTTGGAAAAACACCGGAGCAAGCTTACCAAAATCGCTCAAACCTATATTGGAGACGATACAAACAGCTACATTGCGCAGAAATCCAGAGAAGCATTCCAAGCAGTCATGGATTATTTCGATGGCATTCTTGAAGTGGATAGGATTCACACCTTGATTGAGCCAGCTATTATGATTCAACGCATGCTAAGTAAAGCTAAGGAAATCTTTGATAACCACATCCATGTGGATTCATATGAATGTACAGAAAAAGACGGTCTCCTGGCAAATATTCGATCATTTGCAGTTTTTGATTATTTAAAAAGTATTCTGACATCTGGAGAAGATGGATATGTGATTAATAGTGGTGTTTTGTGTGCCGCAGATTTTGGAGCGCCCCAGAAAAGGGAACGCTTTGTCGTTATGGGAATTAAGAAAAGTATTTCCACTGTGGTATTTCTGCCTTCCAGAAAGATTAAAGACGGACATTATAAAACTGTTCACGATGCAATTTTTGATTTGGAAGATGTCACTCCTGTATATGATTTAGCAGACGATAAGGAAGGAATTCCGCTGAAGCATAAAGATCAGTTGAGTTCAGTGGCACAGCAACTGAGGGATTCGGATATTCTGAAGAACCACATTATTACTAAAACGACTGATGTAGCAATGGCAAGATTCAAAGCTCTGCATCAAGGAGAAAATTTTCATAGTTTAGAAGACTCGCTCAAAACCAATACCTATACCGATGTAAAACGGACTCAAAATACAATTTATTTGCGGTTGAACTATGATGAACCAAGCGGAACGGTGATTAATGTTCGAAAGTCCATGTGGATTCATCCTACTCTGGATCGGGCAATTAGTATCCGAGAAGCAGCCAGGCTGCAGACATTTCCTGATAGCTTTGTGTTTTGCGGCTCTAAAGATAAACAATACCAGCAGGTTGGAAATGCCGTACCTCCAATTATGGCAAAGGCGATTGCTAAACAGCTTGCGGCCACTTTAGGAAAAAAACTTCGTGAGGCAGAACAAGAAAATGGCTGATAATCATTCAAAAGAAGTTCGCAGCAAAAATATGTCACATATTCGGAGCACGAATTCAAAGCCGGAAGAGATTGTTAGGAAGTATCTGTTTTCTAAAGGATTTCGATATAGAAAAAATGTTCGGGCCTTGCCGGGGTGCCCTGATATTGTTTTGCCTAAGTATCATAGAGTGATTTTTGTAAATGGTTGCTTTTGGCACAAACACGACTGCGACCGGTTTGTGTGGCCATCTTCTAATATCGAATATTGGATACCCAAAATAAATCGAAATGTGGAACGTGACAAGGAGAACTACAGAAAGCTCATAGACATGGGCTGGAAAGTGCTGATTATTTGGGAATGCGAACTGAAAAAGAACGTGCGGGAAAAACGCCTAACAAAGCTTTGTAGCGAAATCACCTCTTGAAGGCATGTTAGGGGGTTGAGAAATATGGAAAATATTATTAGTTCGTTGCACGATGATGGTATAGAATATATTGAAGAAAGAGTTAGCGGGATGTCTTTGGTTGAACGTCAAATTTTCTTTGTCAACTGTATTAAAGTGATTGATAAATCATACTACGATTATATAATGACCAAAAGCGACCAGAGTGCAACATTATTCTTTGATATCTTAAAGTATGCCTATCCGGTGCTAATTAAATATCTATGGACAAAAGATTTTGAAACGCTTATCGCAACACCGTTAGCTCGTGCAGACTCAGATGAGATATATCAATGTAAAGTCTTTCTGTGTAGCTGTAAGATCGTAGGGCAAACCGAATACATACTTGACATGGAAAAATACGGATATGTATCCGTCAGCTCTAAGGATGACGTCTGCACAATCAAACATATCCAGAAGAATTGGTGGATTGAACATTTCGATTCAAGCTGGACGGATTTTTATGAAAATTTGGTATTTTCATTGATGGAGAGAGATGAGCGCATTACGACACTGCAAGCACAGTGGCCAACTATCCAGGAGGAGATGCGACCACTGTGCTTTGTCTGGCTGAAAGAATTTATGGGCTACGGCTCAACTATGAACATAGAAAATTATTTCAATGATGTTGCCTATTATGATAGCGTTCATAACACAGAGTGGGACTATTTCCCAGAGCAAAGTAAATTTAATGGAGTTGCTTACGTCAACTTTACTGATGCGATCATTGATTCATATGGTTATGCAGTAAAACACCTCCGTTTTGCTGAACTTCTACAATCATCCCATCCAGAACTACTTGCAGAAAATCTTTTCTATGATGTTAGAATGGAAGATGAAGCGCTTAGGTTAATTCGGGAAAATCGGGAGTGTTCTGAGCAGGATGCTTACGCAATATTATCGTGCATGTCATTGTCCTCTGACAATAGCGAGTTATACACGCGTGGACAAGTAAATTGTGCACCTCTAATTAAAATATCCAGGAATCAATATCTGCACTCAGTAGCTGGATCACTATTTCATCCATTCTCTTTTTTGCTGAGTTCACTGCAGCAGAAGTTTCCCAATGACTTTTCACGGAATGCTAACTCCAGAGAGGCGATATTTAGAAAGCAACTGTATGAAATAGTAGGCGATAGTTTTACTTGCATCAATCATAATATTGTTATCAAACACGGCAGTGAGGCTGTCACGGATATCGATGCGGTAGTGGTAGATAAAATTAACGGCGAGATAGCATTGTTTCAACTTAAATGGCAAAATCAAACTGTAGATTCTATTCGCTCATTGCATAGCAAGGCCCAGAATTATACTAAAGAAACAATGTACTGGGTTAAATCCGTTAAGCACTGGATTGAATGCACTTCTGAGGCTGAAATTGCTGAACATTTGGGAAATGGTATCAAAAGAAAAAATATTGATAAATCTAAAATTTTTCTCTTTGTCCTTGGACGGAACCATGGAAATTATCCAGGGGAAAAATTAACAAGTGAAAAAACTGTATGGGCACAATGGTTTCAGTTGCTTCAGTGCCGTTTAATTATGCCGAAGGATTTTACAATTGCAGATCTGTACAATATACTTCAGAAAAGTTCTCCATTTGATGCAAATGTAAAGCAAGGGCCGCAGGAGTACAGCATTGGTCCTTACAAAATTATAGTTGAAAGTACCGATGATGGGTATTGATCATATTATCCTTATCTGACCGTTATATGCCAGAAACCCAGTCCATGATTGATCTATGAACCGAGTATCTTGACAGATTGAGAGGGCTACCGTGTTTAACAGTAGCCCCTATTGTTTGTAGAAGGTGAAACTATTTATTAGTTTTGAACACTTCGCAGAATTTACCCTTGACAAATCTCTTCTCAAAAGAAGCTGCTCACCAAGGTTGCCAAGGAGAAAGGCTACACCAACCTTGTCCATTTTTTTGACGATGGGATTTCCGGCGTCACGATGGATCGCCCTGGGTTCCAGTCCATGCTCCAGGAGATCGAGAAGGGCAAGGCTGCGGCGGTGTTCGTCAAAGACCTCTCCCGCCTGGGGCGGAACTACATTGAGGTGGGCCGTCTGACCGAGGAATTTTTCCCGGAACACGATATCCGGCTGGTGGCGGTGTCTGACGCCATCGACACCGACGAGGGTGAGAACGAGCTGGCCCCGATCAAAAACCTGTTCAACGAGTGGTATGCCCGGGATATTTCCAAGAAGCGGCGCATCAGCAACAAGATCAAGGGGAACGCCGGTGAGCCGATGGGTCCACCGCCTTATGGGTACGAGAAGGACCCGGATAACCCCAAGCGGTGGATCATTGAAGAAACCGCCGCCGCCGTTGTGAGGCGGATATACCGCATGAGCCTGGACGGGATGGGTGTGGTGCAGATTGCCGACACCCTCAGTAAAGAGAACATCCTGACCCCGCGTTTTTACTGGCAGGCCAAGGGCGTCCAGAAGGCTGGAAAACCGTCTAAATATGGTCCCTGTCATTGGTGCGGTTCTACTGTTACCAAAATTTTGGGACAGCAGGAATATTGTGGTGATGTACTCAACTTCAAGACTTACTCCAAGTCCTACAAAAACAAGCGCCGCATTGAGAATGACCGGGAGAACTGGGCCATCTTCAAGGATGTGCATGAGCCGATCATTGACCGGGCCACCTGGGAGAAGATCCAGGAAAAGCGAGGGAAGATCCGCAAGCGCCGCACCCACGAGGGGGAGCGGAATATGTTCTCCGGCCTGCTGGTCTGCGCGGACTGTGGAAACAACCTCCACTTCCATTTCAACCAGGGCAACCCGGAGATCGAGTATTTCAACTGTTCCAACTACAAGGGCAACCGGGGGACGTGTCCTTCTACCCACTATATCCGGGCCGACTTTTTGGAGCAGGTGATGCTGGCCGAGATCAGGCGGCTAACTCGCTTTGTGTGCCGCTATGAGAAGGAGTTCGCCGCCATGATGATGGGCTTCACCCAGCAGGCGGCGGAGGACGAGCGCCGGGTGATCCAAAAGGAGCTGGACGCCGCCACCGCCCGCGACAGGGAGCTTGATTCCTTATTCGAGCGTATCTACGAGGACATGGTGGCGGGACGGCTGACGGAGGAACGGTTCGCCCGGATGTCTGCCAAGTACGAGGACGAGCAGAAGGAACTGCGGAGCAAGATCAAAGCCTTGCAGGAGGGCATTGAGCGCACCAGGAGCAAGGCTGTGACGGCGGATATCTTCATGTCGGCTGTCCGCAAGTACACGCGGGCCAAAAAGCTCACGCGCCGGATGCTGGATGAGCTGGTGCAGTACATCGAGGTTCATCAGGCGGAAAAGGTTGATGGGACATGGGTGCAGCGCCTCACCATTCACTACAACTGCATCGGAGCCATCACCATCCCTGAAGAACTGACCCTCCCCATGCCGGAGATCACCGTGAACACCCGCAAGGGCGTGTACGTCAGCTATCAGCCTGACACGAAAGTGGGGTAGGGGGCATGGCAGAACAGAAACGGGCGTGGCTCTATGGCCGGGTTGCCCATGATGATGGGATCACATTAGTAGCTCAAATGGATCTCCTGCGGCATTGGGCGGCAGAACATGGCTATGCCATTGTGGGTAAAACCGCCGAAACAGGTAGCGGCATCCGTCCAGACCGTCCCGGCTTTTCCGCAGTTATGCAGGCCGCCCGAGAAAAGCGGATGGACGCCCTGGTGGTGAGAAAGCTGGGGCGTCTGACCAGGAATCCCCTGGACGCCTGCGGGCTTATGGAAACACTGAAAGAATGTGGTGTTCACCTTATCTGCACCGGAGAAAATTTTATCCCCGGTCTGCTTGTTACTCGCTTTTGATATAAAAAAGGCGAGTGTTCTTACAGCATCTTTCAAATGCTATAAGAACACTCGCCATGGTGCCGGTGGTGGGACTCGAACCCACACGGGGGATTAGCCCGGCGGATTTTGAATCCGCTACGTCTACCAATTCCATCACACCGGCAGGTGCAATGGAATCATACCACGTTTTGCCCAGGAACGCAAGGGTCAACCGCCTTATTTTTCCGAATTTTCTTTTCCGTCCTCCAGATCCAGGTCGGCTACAGTGAGGGCCATCAGGTCCTTTTTCTCCGGAGCTTCCATGGAAGCCACACGGTTGGCCTGGCAGGCCACCGCGGCCTCAAACACGTTGCGCACGTCCCGGGCGTTGCCGAAATTTTCGTCCCGGCGCTCATAGAGTACCTGGAATGCCTCGGCGACCGCTTTGTCTGCCGCCTCGTCCAGCTCATAGCCGTTTTTCCTGCATATGGAACGGAAGATTTCCGCCAGCTGCCCGCCGTCGTAGTCCTCAAAGTAGAAATATTTATTGAAGCGGCTCTCCAGCCCTGGGTTGGCGTGGATGAAGTTCGCCATCAAATCTGTGTATCCCGCCACAATGACGATCAGGTCGTCCCGGTGGTCCTCCATCCCCTTGAGCAGCACTTCGATGGCCTCCCGGCCGAAGTCATTGGCGTTGTCCTGGTTGGCCAGGGCGTACGCCTCGTCGATAAACAGCACCCCGCCCAGGGCCTTGTCGATGGCCTCCTGGGTCTTGAGGGCTGTCTGCCCCACAAAGCCCGCCACCAGCCCGGACCGATCCACCTCCACCAGCTGTCCCTTGGACAGTACCCCCACGGCGTGGTAGATTTTGGACAGCAGCCGGGCCACCGTGGTTTTTCCAGTGCCGGGATTGCCCATAAACACCAGGTGCAGCGACATGGGGGGCACCGGCAGCCCCGCCTCCTGGCGCAGCTTGCGCACCTTGACCAGATTGATGAGGCCCTTTACGTCCTCCTTCACCTTGGCAAGGCCGCACAGCCCGTCCAGTTCGACCAGCAGTTCCTCCAGGGAGGGCTCCTTTTTCACAGGGGGCTCCTCCTTTTCCGCCTCACCCCTGGGAGGGGCGGGGGACACCGCCTCGTCCTCCGGGCGGCCTGTTTTGACCGGAGCGCCGTCGGTGCGGCGGGCCACAAACTCATTCACGTCCAGCCCTGACTTGCCGCCCCGAACCCCCGCGTGGTCGCAGTAGGCGGACAGGGAGTCGGCGCAGGAATTGACAAAACCCGCCTCCGCCTCGCTCACCTTGCCGTCCACCGCGGCGAACAGCAGCGCCATCAAGGTGAAGGTGTCCACAAACCGGCGGCTCTGGCTGCGTCCCCCCTCCAGGTCCGCCTGGACCAGACGGCGGAAGAAATTGGGCAGCGCAAAGCCGGGGAAGTCCGCCACGGCGGAGGCCAGCTCCCAATACAGGGCGGTGGGCACCGGGTTCCCCTTGGAATACAGGGCGTTGTAATACTCCACGTGGAGGGGGGTGAGCCCCTGGTCGGCGTGCCACACGCCGCAGGCGCACTGGCGCATGAAGCCGTCGGCCTCCCGGCCGAAGGCCACCCGGGCGGCGGGGTCGGCGATCTGGCGGCGGAAGGCGGTCATCCCTTCATCGTACTGTTTGTGGACGGCGGCGGGGGTCATGGGCTGAGACATGGCGGCACGCTCCTTCTCTATATGTGCCCCGGCTGGGCCGGGGTTTGGATCTGCTGACCCGATTATACTCCATTTCAGCCCGGGCCGCAAGGGCAAAACACAGCAGGGTTACATAATAAAAGGATTGACGAACGGGCGGAAAACGTGTAAAATATATAGTAACCGACAAGTTTCGAGTTTCCCGTCCAAGGAGGAATCCCAATATGCCGTCCAAGCCTTCCCGCGACACCCTGATCCACTGCGCCGCCTGCGGCGAGGATTACAGCGCCACCTACCGGCGCTGCCCCTTCTGTGGAGAGCGCAACGACCCCCGGCGCGCCCCCGTCCGCGGCGAAGCGCCGCCGCCCCCCGCCCGGGGCAGGGAGGAAGAGGAGCCGGACGACGGCTTCGTCTTCAGCGGGCAGGACGCCTTTGACGATGCGCCGGAGGAGGAGTATTACGCCCCCCGGCCCAAGGGCGGCAAGCGGCTGGCCCCCAAGCAGGGCGGCGGCTTCGACCTGCCCCCCGTCAACTGGCCCAGGCTCATCACCTTCCTGTGCTCGCTGGTCATCATCGTGGCGGCGCTGGTCATCGTATTCACGTTTATCTACCCGCAGCTCCACGGCAAGCAGGAGCCCAAGCCGGAGGAATCCCCGTCCCTGCCCCCCGTGAGCCAGGGGCCGGAGGTTGATCCCACCCCGGGCGCGAGCCAGCCCGCCGTCTCCGCAGACCCTGTGCCGCCCACTGTAGAGCCCGACCCTGTCGTGCCCGCCTTGTCCGCCATTGTGCTGAAAAATTCCGATGGGATGCAGGTTACCGATATTACCCTGCGCGTGGGCAGCAGCGCCCAGCTCACCGCCGAGTTCACCCCCGCCGGCTGGACGGGCCAGGTGACCTGGAGCTCCACCAACCCGGAGTATATCACCGTGAGCAATACCGGATACGTGACCAATGTGAATAACAGCGGCGCGTTCCATAATGTGTACATCACCGCAGAGGCGGACGGCGTGTCCGTGCAGTGCATTGTCCGGGCGCTGGCGGGGGACACTCCCGTCCATTCCGCCCCGCCGCCCTCCGATTCCCAGCCCCCGGCCTCCCAGGAGCCGGGCGGGAACCAGACGTCCGGCGGCGTTACCGTGGGCCGTTCGGGCACCATTGTCAACGCCGAGGGCGGGCTGCGGGTGCGCTCCGGCCCGGGCACTTCCTATGAGATTCTGGGCAGCCTGGTCAACGGAAACCCTGTGCAGGTGATCGCGGCGTCGGAAAACGGCTGGTACCAGATCAGCTCCGGTTCCGTTACCGGATATGTGAAGGGCGAGTTCTGTGTCACCGGTGAGGCGGCCGTGGAGATCGCCAAGAAGGTAGGAAAGCGTATTGCAACCGTCACCACCCAGACATTGTTTGTAAGATCCGAACCCAGCACGGAATGTTCCATTATAGGCATGGTGCCGGAAGCCGATGACCTGATTGTCCTGGAAGAGGGAGAAGGCTGGGCCAAGGTAGACGTGGAGGAAGGTGTGGGCTGGGTGTCCACCGAATATGTATCCCTTCACAGTGAATTTGTACAAGCAGAGTCCAAGGAAGAGGAAGAGAGACGTCTGGCGAAGGAAGCAGCAGAGCGCGAGAAGGCAAACGCGGCAGCCAAGAAGTCTTCCAAGGGCAGCGGTTCCCAGAGTTCCGGGTCTTACAGTGTAAGCGGCGGCAGCGAAATGGGAGCGGCAGTGGCAGCGTATGGTCTGCAGTTTGTGGGTAATCCTTATGTATACGGCGGTACCAGCCTGACAGACGGCGCCGACTGTTCCGGATTTGTCATGAGTGTGTATGCGAACTTTGGTGTGAGCCTGCCTCATTCTTCCGCGGCAGACCGTTCCCAGGGTTACGGTGTGGACGGACTGGAGAATGCACAGCCCGGTGACCTGATCTGCTACTCCGGTCATGTGGGAATCTACATAGGAAACGGACAGATCGTACATGCGTCCAATGAGAGAACTGGTATTATTGTGTCCAACGCAAGTTATAGAAGCATTCTGGCAATCAGGAGAATTTTCTAAGCGGAATATTGAAACGAAAATAGCGAAGAGAATGAAAAACGCCGTATCATGGGAGTCCATGGTACGGCGTTTTGGCTGTGGGGATCCCTCCCGCGGGAAGGCCAGAGCGTGTTTGAAAATTCATTGACTCCATCTGCCGCGGTAACCGCGTCCCCACATTTGCGGTATCTTTGGCTCAAATTTAGGTTATATAGCCCATTATGCACCCTTCATTTGCCCCAAATCTCCCACAAATTGTGATGCACATCTGGCAGAAAGCAATTTTCAAACACGCTCTGGGGAAACGGTAAAAGGGCTGCCGGCAGGCGGGACCGGGGAGAGCCGGAGGGGGATAAGCGGTCATTGTGCAAAATGCCTAATTTTTCCAGGGAAAACGATATTCCGTAAAATATAGGACAAAAAAAGACAGCAGTTATCCACAGCCCTGAAGTCCCAAAAGAGCATAAATTCCACTTATGCACGGAATTATACACATTATCCACAGTAAAAAGGACTTTTCACACATAACAAAGAAACAAAAAATGCAAACGGATGTTTTGTAAAATACTTCTAAAAAACAAGCTTTTTTTATGAAAATATGAACTTATTGTAGACAAATGTAAGACAAAGAGGAGGGAAATCCTCAGTTAAGTTGTTGCAAAAACAGGGGAAGACATGCTATAATGATCATACCATAAATACCCGGGTCAGCCCGGTGTATTTCACCCAGACGGCAGGAAATTCAGCCCGGAGAGTTGCGGAGGCATATTTGCCGGCAGCGGAATCGGTTTCCGGGAGACGGCCTGACGCGTGGGAATATATAACGGAAAGGGATGATGATATGAAATTTATTATCGTAGGCAGAAATTTAGAGGTAACACCCGGACTAAGGTCAGCCGTAGAGGATAAAATCGGCAAGCTGGAAAAATATTTTAATCCTGACACGGAAGTGCATGTGACCTTGAGCGTGGAGAAGGATCGCCAGAAAATAGAGGTGACCATTCCGGTAAAAGGAAATATCATCCGCTCCGAGCAAGTCAGCAACGATATGTATGTCTCCATTGATCTGGTGGAGGAGATTATTGAAAGACAGCTGAAGAAATACAAGACCAAGATTGTGGCAAAGCGTCATGCGTCGGATGATTTTAGCCGGATGTATGTGGAAAACGACTATATGGATGACGAGGAAGTAAAGATTATCCGTACCAAGTTCTTTGACCGGAAGCCCATGTATCCGGAGGATGCCTGCGTACAGATGGAGCTTTTGGGACATGACTTCTATGTATTCTGCAACGCGGAGACTGACGAAGTCAATGTTGTATACCGCAGGAAGAACGGCTCCTTCGGACTGATTGAGCCGGAATTTTCATAAGTGTATGCCAGGAGATGCCGCAGTAATGCGGCATCTTTTTTCCTTTAGATATTATACCATCTGCATTTTCCCGTCAATCTCCGCCAGATAACAGGAATCTCCCTCCTCAAGCACAGCCTGTCCGTTCGTTCCTTCTGTAATCTCTGCCTTTACTGCGTCCGTCGCCTTCTGAGGCGTCAAAACCACCATTTCCACCTTATCCGTATAGACCGTATCCAAAACAGTAAGCCCCCTCTGTCCCAGGATATACTGAATCTTCCCTAAGCCCGTATAATCCGTTGTAATATGAAGCTTAAGTCCTGGAAGCTTGCTTATGACCACCG
>OFFG01000938.1_pt1 | contig 20241 bp, 14 predicted proteins | sample 1521331 | NCBI WGS metagenome assembly OFFG01 (sample SAMEA3504129, study PRJEB24116) | mouse gut metagenome | biome: mouse gut; feature: mouse-associated habitat; material: faeces | place: Denmark | collected 2011 | reverse complement strand
TAGGCCCCGGCGTTCATGTACACGCCGCCCCCCACGCTGCCGGGGATGCCGTGGGCGAACTCCAGCCCCGCCAGCCCGCACTCCAGGGCGAAGGACGCCAGCCGCGCCAGGGACACGCCGCTGCCCGCCTGGATGGTGCGGTGCCCCGGCCACTCCCCCTCAGGCAGAAGCTCCAGACGGCTCAGGCCGTCGAAGGCCTTCACCACCAGCAGGTCCGCCCCCCCGTCGGACACCAGCAGGTTGGTGCCCTTGCCCATGAAGAAGGGCTTCACGCCGAACTCCACCGCCGCCACGGACAGCACCTGCTGAACCTCCTCCTCGTTTTTGGGCAGGGCCAGCAGGGGCACCGGCCCGCCCACCTGGAAGGAGGTGTGGCGGCTCATGGGCTCGTCCCGGCGCAGCTCCAGGGATGGCACCCGCTCACGCAGGCGGTGATACAGGGCGTTCCAGTTCATCATGGGAGCCTCCTTCGGGCGGGTTGCGCCGAATATCATTTCAGCTATTTTACCACGTTTTGCCTCAAAAGAGAATAGCATTCATGAAAAATTAAGGAGCGGCACGGCTGACGCCGCGCCGCTCCAAAGCCTATGCCCGTTCCGGCGGTCTTACAGGCAGCAGTTCTTATCCTGGCAGCCCTCCGGCGGGGTGATGGTATTGGGAGGGAAGAACTCCTCCACGGGGAACTGCACCTGGCGGAAGATGGCGCAGGGGTCCTCCTCGCCGCCCCCCGCGCTGCACTCCTTGGTGGGCATACAGTAGTCGTAGGCGGGGATGAGGAGCTGGCTGTCCCGCTCCAGGCGGATGATGGAGAACTGGCCCAGGGTGACGTACACCCTCCGGCCCTCGCCCCCCATGTTCAGCTCCCCGGGGAAGCACCCGGCGATGCCCGCGGGCACCTCGGCGTCGCTGCCGCAGGAGCACACCGGAGGCTCGCAGGGGTCGGACAGCCGCATGGACAGGATGATGGGGTCCACGGAGTTCACCACCGCGATGGGCAGGTTGGTGCTCATCAGGTTCTGCTCGTCCAGATCGTCCACCCGGCTGTTGGAGGAGAACACCTTCGCGCTGCCCTCGCTGCCGAACAGGATGGCCCGCTTGTCGAACACCGCCAGGCCGCAGATGGACACCGGCCGGGCGGCACCCACAAAGGCGTCGGCGGTCACCCGGTAAAAATAGCGCACGTCTACCGTGAAATAGCCCCGGTTGAAGCCCACAGGCTCCACGTCGATGTACGCGTACAGCAGCTCGGCCTGCCCGGCCTTGAGGCTGATGGCCCGGTCGATGACGGCCTGGGAGCTGACGGTGGGGTAAAGGCGCAGATCCTCGACGCAGTCCTTATCACGGCAGGAGTCAAAGATCTTTCGGGTGTGGATGCACACGGCCTCGCGGATACCGGCGGTATCGCAGATGGGGCCCGGCTCGATGAAATCGGCCATAGTAGTACCTCCCGGTTTTGTGGTTGATGGGAGGGGGATGGGTAGGGCGTTCCCCTTCCACTCCCATTGTATGCGCCGGGACAAAACGGGTGCGGGCGGCGGAGGGCAGGAGGGGGAAGCGGTCAAAAACAGGGGATCCAGCCCTTGCCAAACGGCCCTGCTTCCAGTATAATGGGAGCCAAGAAAGGATGTGCGGACATGGCGAAAAAGATATTGATCGGCGTCGGCGCGGTGCTGGGGATCGTTGTGCTGGCCGCCGTGGGGCTCATCGGCTGGCTCACCGTCACCGAATACAAGCCGGACGCGGTGGAGCACGTGGAGGTGGAGGTTCCTGACGGTCCCCATGCCCCCTTCCCGGCCCCCGGGGACAGCGTCACTATCCTGTCCCAGAACACCGGATACGCTGGACTGGGGAAGGACTCCGATTTCTTCATGGACGGCGGCGGCGACGTGGCCCCCACCAAGGAGCAGCAGGAGTCCAACCAGAGCGGCCTTGCCGCCCAGCTGGAGCAGTACGGCGCGGACGTATACTTCCTTCAGGAGGTGGACACCAACTCCGGGCGCACCCACGGCGTGGATCAGAGCTTCCTTTATTGGGAGGCTGCCATCCGCGCCGGGGCCGGTTTCACTTCCCACGCGCTGAATTACTCCTGTGACTTCGTGCCCTTCCCCTGGCCCCCCATCGGCAAGGTCCACAGCGGCCTGCAAACCCTCGCCGCGTTTCCCGTGGACAGGGCGGAGCGCGTGGCCCTGCCCTGCCCCTTCTCTTGGCCCGTGTCCGCCGCCAATCTGAAGCGGTGCCTGCTGGTCGATTACGTTCCTCTGGAGGACTCGGATAAGCAATTGGTGCTGGTAAATCTCCACCTGGAGGCCTACGACGACGGCGAGGGCAAGGCCGCCCAGACCAAAATGCTCATGGATTTCCTCACCGGCGAGTATGAAAAGGGGAATTACGTCATCGCCGGAGGCGATTTCAACCAGACCTTCCCCGGCGCGCTGGACGCCTTCCCCATCCAGGGCCCGGATCTGTGGACCCCCGGCGTGCTGGAAGAGGGCATTCTGCCCCAGGGCTGGCAGTTCGCCTGCGACCTGTCCGTCCCCACCTGCCGCCTGCTCAACCACCCCTATGATCCCGAACCGGCGGGCAACCAGTTCTACGTCATCGACGGCTTCATCCTCTCCCCCAACGTGAGGCTGGACAGCGTGGAGACGCTGGACCTCCAATTCCAGTACACCGACCACAACCCGGTGTCCCTCCGGGCCACCCTGCTGGACCAGTAGGGAACCCTTTCCGGCGTATGTCAAAGATTGCGGTTGACATACGCCGCGGATTTTGTATGATATAAGATGCAATCACCACTCCAAATAGAAAGCGGGGATTTCCCATGACACAGGTTACCCTGGGCCGCACCGGGCTCACCGTCAACAAAAACGGCTTCGGAGCCCTGCCCATACAGCGGGTCTCGCGGGACGAGGCCGCCTGCCTGCTCCAAAAGGCCCTGGATCACGGCATCGACTTCTTCGACACCGCCCGGGCCTACACCGACAGCGAGGAAAAGATCGGCTACGCCCTGTCCGGCAGGCGGGACCAGTTCGTCCTGGCCACCAAAACGCCGTCCCAAACCGTGGAGGGCTTCTGGGATGACCTCCACACCAGCCTGAAAAACCTGAACACGGACTATGTGGACCTGCTCCAGTTCCACAACCCCGCCGTCTGCCCCAGGCCGGGGGACGGCTCCGGGCTGTACGAGGCCATGCTGGAAGCCAGGGCCCAGGGGAAGATCCGGTTCATCGGCCTGACCAACCACCGTCTGGCGGTGGCCCGGGAGGCCATGGAGTCCGGCCTGTACGACACCATCCAGTTCCCCTTCTGCTATCTGGCCGCCCCGGAGGAGATCCGGCTGGTGCAGGACTGCGGGCGGGAAAATGTGGGCTTCATCTCCATGAAGGCCCTGTCCGGGGGGCTGATCACCAGCTCCGCCGCGGCCTACGCCTTCCAGGCCCGCTATTCCAACGCCCTGCCCATCTGGGGCATCCAGCGGGAGCGGGAGCTGGACGAGTTTTTGTCCTACATCCACAATCCCCCGGCCCTGACGCCGGAGCTTCAGGCGGTTATCGACCACGACAGCGGGGAGCTGGCCGGGGACTTCTGCCGGGGCTGCGGCTACTGCCTGCCCTGTCCCGCCCAGATCGACATACCCAACTGCGCCCGGATGTCCCTGCTGCTGCGGCGCGCCCCGGCGGAGGGCAGCCTCACCCCGGAGTGGCGGGAGAAAATGGCCCGCATCGACCAGTGCCTCCACTGCGGCCAGTGCGCCGGACGCTGCCCCTACGGGCTGGACACCCCGGAGCTGCTGCGGCGCAATTACGAGGACTACAAGACCTTTTTGAAGTGAGCGGGCCTGCCCGCCCAAATTCCGGCAAGTAATTTTGCCGCAAGGATCTTGAACATTCCCGGCTTCCGTGATAGAATGGGCACAACCTGCCTCTTTTCCGGTATTGGACGGCATTGGGGCAGAATGACTGGATAAGATGGAGATTTCCCTCAAAATCATCCATTTTATTCCAACCTACGGCAGGATCAGCCCCGCCGCCCGGTGTGGGCCGCGGATTTCAGCCGCAAGAAAGGGTAAGGAACCGAGATGGATGATCTGGAACTCAAGGAGAACAGCCCCCAGGGGCAGGACGGCGCGCTGGGCGTGGAGGAGAGCTGCAAGGAGCTGACGCGGTATTTGGAGGACATCCTCCGGGACGCGCCCCACGCCAGGCTGGAGGCGGAGCGGCTGGCGGAGCCCTGCCGGGAGCTGGGCGCGGCGTTAGAGTCCTTCCGCGCCATGGCGGAGGAGCTGGCGGACTACTCCGTCCAGCTGTCCAAGGGCCGCCTGGACGCGGAACAGCCCCAGCGGGACAGCTGCCTGTACGTGGGGCTGAAAAACCTCCACGGCAACCTGAAGCAGCTGGTCAACCAGGCGGGGCAGGTGGCCGCGGGGGATTACTCCCAGCAGGTGTCCCAGCTGGGGACCCTGTCCGACGCCTTCAACGCGATGACCCGCCAGCTGGACGACCGCCGCGCCCAGCTCAGGGCGGAGGTCCGCCGGGCCCAGAACCGGGCGGACATCATCGAGAGCTACACCGAGATGCTGGTGGACCTGCTGGGCCAGCGGGAGGAATGGATGCTGGTGGTGGACGAGGAGACCCGGGAGATCGTCTACTGCAATAAACGCCACCAGGGCAACGGACAGGGCGGCGACCACTGCGAGACCTGCAAGCACCGCCTGCCCATCCAGTCCAAGATCCTGGAGTGGGAGCGCACCGAGCGGTACAAGATTTGGGAGCTGGAGGAGCACAACCGGGGCGGGTGCTACCGGATCATCTCCTTCCCCATCGAGTGGAAGGAGCGGCCCTCCTGCGTCCACATTGTCATGGATGTCACCGCAGAAAAGATGAACGCACGCCACCTCAGCGACGATGTCTATCAGGATATGGACATAACATGTCTTGACCAGAAACTTATGGAGTATACTTATGCACAGGCGGGGGAGACCAGGAATGAGATAGATATTATCTATGAAAAATACAGAGATTTTGACTTTTTCCCTTTTATCAGCCTGGCCGATGAGCTTGTATTTTACCTGTCATGCATACACTTCCGCAGGGAGTATGAGAAAGAAGGTTTCTATTTTACCATGCCATGTTTTGGGACAGAGAGAACCTGCGTAAAGGGGGCATATGATATGCTGCTGGGCGTGAATCTGTTCAAAAATGGGGAGGGATGCCGTCCGGTTTCTAACGATTATGCGTTCCACAGAGGGGCTTCCTGGTTTATTCTCACAGGCGCCAATCAGGGAGGAAAGACCACCTTTATCCGGAGCATAGGCCTGATTCAGTGCCTGGCTCAGACGGGTATGTTTGTTCCAGCAGAAGAGGCCATACTGAAAGCAGTGGGACATATACACACATTTTAGCAGGGAAGAGGAGTCTGCTTCTGTGGGACGGTTTGAACAGGAACTCAGGAAGGTACATGCAATTCTGGAACAGCTTGAGGAGGGGGATATGATCCTGCTGAACGAGCCGTTTACCAGCACTCAGCGAATCACCGCAGTGGCGATTCTGAAAGAACTAGTATTAAAATTCCACTGCCGGGGCTGCGTGGGAGGATTGGTGACACATTTCTATGAGATTGCCGAGATACTGCCTAGGGAGTGCTTCTACAGCCTGGCGGCGGAGGTGGTCCAGGGCGGTGACGGCAGGGAGAGAACTTTTCGCATTGTGCCCAGGGATCCATACTGTCAGTCCTATGCCAGGGACATTGCAGCAAAATGTGGCGCAACATATGAACAGCTGATGGAAGCTATGGGATTTGGGGAAGGAGTGTCGGACAATGCTTAGTTTTGACCTGTTATATCCTGATGAACAAAAGCGCAGGGAAGGACGGGGGAGCAGCAGGATCAGTGCTGCGCTGCTGCATGACCTTCAGCTGGATGAACTGGCAGAGAGGGGGATTCTGGGCGGAGAAGAATACCAGATTTTGTGCGGGGAGATCGAGCAGCTGCCCGGGGATGTGGAAGTGATCCGTTTTCGCCAGACCGTGATGCAGGACCTGATGGAAAATCCGGCATTTGTGAAGGGGCTTTCAGCCCTGTGCAGGCAGCTGAAGGACGATATTCCCAGGAAGAGATATGATATCTGGGAACCCCAGACTCCTGTGTATAAAAATCTGGTGGATTATGTAGAGCTTTTGAAAAGAAACTGTCAGGTGCTGTACGGAACAGATTTCAGTGCAGAGACGAAATTCCATTCGGAGGTGCTGAATAACCTGGTGATTTTTTTAAGGGAGGGCGGCTGTAGAAGGAAACTGGAGGAGGCCGTGGGGCTGCTGGAGGAGATTTTGGAAGCCGGGGCAGTAGGATACCAGGTGCAGTACACCTGGGGCCAGGCCATGAGCAGAGTGGTCATACAAGAACTCTCCAGGGACAGTGTCTGCCCTATGAAAGAAAAGAGGCTACTGAAGAGGAAAACGCCGGATAAGGACCGCATTGTCTCTGCGGATGGAAACCCTGTGCTGAGGAATAATATAGCGGAGATTTATTCTAAGACCATTGTCCGCCTCTGCGATTTTGCTTCCAGGCTGAACCATGCTGTTGTGGGGGCTTTTCAGAGGATACAGAGCGGCCTTTCTTATTACCGGGCAGGGATAACACTATACCGGATGTACAGGGACCTGGATATTCCGGTCTGCTTACCCCTGGTATGGAAGGGAGAGCAGGGCAGGATGACATTTGCAGGTCTTTTTCCGCTTCGACTTGCTGCAGAATGTTTCCAGCAGGGCGGTGCAGGGAGCAGCGCGAAGATTCAGTGCAATGATTACTCCAATATGGAGGGAAGGATCGCTTTTATCACAGGGTATAACAGCGGGGGAAAGACGGTATTTCTCCAGTCACTGGGTACGGCCCAGATCATGTATCAGCTTGGGTTTTATGTTCCAGCCCGGTCCTTTCAGGCGGCACCTGTATCCTATATCGGGAGCCTGTTCGGTAGCATGGAGGACCAGAAGACGGAGCATGGAAAGTTGCAGCAGGAACTGGTCCAGGTAAGGGAACTGGCCCGGCAGCTTAAGAGGGGAAGCTTGATCCTGCTGAACGAGATCCTGGCCACGACTTCGGAAAAAGAGGGCAGTGAAATCATGGGAGAAGTGCTCCATGCCTTCTCAAAAATGCAGGCGCATATGGTGTTTGTAACACACCTGTTCCGGCTGGCTGATGCGGCCCAGAAGGGCAGGCTGTGCCTTGCAGACGGGGAAAGGGCATTAAATTATGTGACGGAGAAGTATGATGAAAAGGAAGGGGATGAAAAAACATACCGCATTATCCAGGGGGCACCTATGGATGATATCTACGAGGGCAGGTTTGCTGATCAATATTTAAAAATAAAATGAATCTTTGTGTGTTTCATACCGAATATTAAAATTTACTGGTCAATTGCATGCAAAAGAACCATATGGTTTTTGGGAAAATCTGAGCCAAAGAAACAAAACATTTTATCTGGGGGCCGAAGCAGATTATAGACATGCTGTCAGAGGGAGACCCTGTTTCTCGCATTATTGGATTAATTATGGTTATAACTGGAACTGAAAAATGGCATACATTCAATATTATCCAAAGAGTTTGATGAAGATGGTATTACTTTTTCTGGCGGGGAGTTACAAGAGGTTGCATTGGCGCGAATAATAGTCAGAGATTGTGAGGTTGTTATTTTGGATGAGCCATTCAGCGCTTTGGATTCTTTGGCGGGAAATGACTTTTTTCATAATATGTTAGATATTGCGCAGGGAAAAACAATTTAATATATTACACATCGCTTAACACCCATATAGCGGCATTGCCAGATGCTTTCTGGGTGGGATCATTTTCTGATGATGCTGCAAAATCGAAAAAAAATTCAGGTTATCTGGAAATCCATCATAGCACGATGTAGTAGAGGCGAAAAACAGAATTGGTATAACCTATTTGAAGTTTAGGTGTTCTAGAGTTTTATAGATTAAAGATTATCAGGGAAGGAAAAGTAATAGCATGCACAGATACAAACGGATTATTGATAATCATATCTACGTTATGAAATTGATAAGAAAAGGGAGCAGGTGGTTTCCTTTTCTTTTAATATTATTTTCTATTATGCGTGGAATTAATGTCTTTATGATGACAACTTACCTTTATCAATATGTATTAAACTCATTGCAGGAAGGTGAGGAATTGCTGTCTATTTTTTTAGCAGTGGGAGGGATGTCTTTATTTTCGCTATTCTATAATATTGTGTTGCAATATAAAAATGTGGCAATCGAAATTACATCTTATAAAATAGAGAAGCAAATTCAAAAAACTTTACAGGACAAGGCGGTTTCTGTAGATCTTGGATGTTTTGAAAACCCGGAGTTTTATAATTGCTATGTCAAAGCGCTGGCTGAAGTTTCGCAGCGCGCTCTCCGAACACTGGATAATATATGTGATTTGATTGTAAATGTGATCACCATAGGTTCTATTGGCACTTTGATTTTTATGATTGATCCCATTTTTGTTTTGCTGGCAGTGCTGCCTTTTGCTGCAACAATTCTTTTAGGTGAGAAGCAGAATAGTTTGAAGTATGACAGAGATATGAAAAACCAGGAAATATCCCGTGAAAAAGATTATGTGCAAAGAATTTTTTACTTGAGTGAGTATGCAAAAGAGATGCGGCTTACGGAGATGCATAAAGTTATGTTGAGGAAAATGCATGAGACAGTATTAAGGCTAAAAGCAAATGTAAAACAATACGGTTATACGATTATGGGTTTGGAGTATAGTTTGGCAATATTTTATGATGTAGTTGTATATTTTTCTTCTATATTTATTGCTGCATACAAAACATTAGTGTCTTCTACCATGCTATTGGGAGATTGTTTTGTTGTCATTAATTCCATAACAAATATTTCGTATATAATAGGCGAGTGCGGAAGAAACATTATGGCTTTTGATGAAAACTCTCATTATATTGATAATATACGAAATTTTCTGGAATATGAGAATAAGACCCCTGACAACATCAATGGTGAGCCTGCTGGCCCATTGGAAAAGATGACATTTCGCAATGTAAGTTTTTCGTATGAGGGGCAGGGAATGGAGACTCTTAAAGATATCAGTTTGAATATTTCTGCGGGTAAGAAAATTGCCATTGTTGGTCATAATGGTGCAGGAAAATCTACACTGGTTAGATTATTGCTGCATTTTTATGAGCCCACAAGCGGGAGTGTTGAATATAATGGTAAATCAATTGACGAATATCAGATTTCTTCCTATCGAAAACAGTTTAGTACAGTTTTTCAGGATTTCCATCTTTTTTCTTCTGCGACAATTGCAGAAAATGTCATGGCATGCGGACATCTTCTGGAATGGCAGAAAGTTGAAGCTCAAAAGGCGCTGCAGAAAAGTGGGATATATGAGAAAGTGAATAGCTTGCCTAAAAAAATGGATACAATAGTGGGAAAGGAATTTGACTTAGACGGCGCAGTGTTTTCTGTTGGTGAAACACAGAAACTGGCAATTGCCCGTGCGATAGCAAAAAATACAGAGATTGTAATTCTTGATGAACCATCAAGTGCGTTAGATCCCATAGCGGAAAATAAGATTTTTGAAAGTATTTTTGAAAACTTTCGTGATAAAACAGTGATTTATATTCTTCATCGTTTGTCCAGCGCGATTTTGGCAGATAAAATATACCTGTTGGAGGAGGGCAGAATTATTGAACAGGGAACTCATTCGGAATTGATTGCAATGAATGGGAAATATGCGGACATGTTCCGTAAGCAGGCGGAAAAGTATGTGAATTTTGAGGAGGGAGGAATAACATGAAAAAGGAGATACATAACAATGTAACGAAAATATTTTATATGATTCGTTACATATGGAAATATACGCCATGCTATATGGGAATCTTGCTTTTGCAGGTACTAGGCAATGCCTTGTGGGATATTCTTGTGGGTATGTTGTTTCTGAAATATCTGTTTGATGCCATTGAAGCAGGTGCGGATTACAGTGAGATTCTGTATCGTGCTGTTATTGTAATGGTGTATCGTTTGATTCTTATATTGTATGGAAAATGGATTGAAAATATTTATCGGCCGAAAGCAAATTTGAAGCTTCATGAAGGCATGCAGACGGAGCTTTATCAAAAAGCACGGAAGTTAGATTTGGCATATTATGATAATCCTGATTTTTATAATCAATTTATCTGGGCAATTCATGAATCTGATACCCGTGCAGTGAAGATTATGTCGAATTTGAGTGATTTATTGAGCAGTATGATTTCTTTGCTTGGTATGAGTGCTGTTTTTTTGGCGATTGACTGGATTGCTGCTTTGGCCGTGTTAGTGTCATCAGCGCTGAGCTTTTTTATCAGAATAAAAGCTAACAAGATTAAGTATCAGAAAATGGAAGAAATGAAGCCACTTATCAGGAAGACAGATTATATTACGAGAGTTTTTTATCAAGGCGATTTTGCAAAAGAATTGCGCATGGGAGACATGGTGAAAATATTACAAGATGACTTTGATAAATCTATGGATCAAAAAATCTCATGTGCAAAAAAATATGCACCTGGAATTCTTATTATTTCGTTGCTTTCACAATTAATGACGACCTATTTATTTAATATTGGAATTGTGGGATATCTTGTTGTGCGGTATATGTTAGACTCGGATTTTACATTGGGCGGTTTTTCTGTGGGAATTAATGCAACATGGAAATTGTTTGTACAAGTTAGCCGGATCATTGACTGCTTTTCCAGATTGAATGAGGATAGTGTCTATGCGGATAAATTCCGGACATTTACTGAATTGGAGCCGCAGATTAAGAATGGGTATGAAAAAGCGGCCAAATTTGAGACACTTGAATTTCAACAAGTCTCATTCTCTTATCCATTCGGCAATCAGAAAAACCGAGAGGTGCTTAAGAATATATCTTTTACAATACGCAAGGGAGAAAAAATTGCTCTAGTTGGATATAACGGAGCAGGTAAAACTACGCTTACAAAACTCGCAATGAGGCTTTATGATGTTACAGGTGGAAGCATAAAATATAATGGAAAAGAGATAAAGGAATATGATATTGAGTCATATCGGGCGCATATCGGCGCTGTTTTTCAGGATTACAAGATATTTGCTGCAACTGTCGCAGAAAATGTAGCCGGGGGCGAATACAGGGAAGATCAAAATATGGAAATCACAGAAGCACTAAAATCAGCAGCTTTTTGCAATAAACTTGAGACGCTTCCCAAAGGAATCCATACGATGCTGACAAGGGAGTTTGATGAACAAGGCGTGAATCTTTCAGGTGGTGAGATGCAAAAAATTGCTATAGCACGGGCATTTGCAAAGCCGTATGATATTATCATTATGGATGAACCTTCCAGCGCATTGGATCCACTGGCTGAATATGAATTAAACAAAGTAATTGGAGCTGCTGCCAAAGACAAGACAATGATATTTATTTCCCACAGACTTTCGACAACTCGTATGGCAGATCGCATTTATATGTTCGACAATGGGGAAATTGTAGAGCAGGGGAAGCATGAAGATTTAATGAGATTAAACGGAAAGTATGCGCAAATGTTTTCAATTCAGGCGAAGAAATATCATTTGTAATTAAGTTGAGCAGATTAGAGGGATTACTCCCCTAACTTTTCTGCTTCCAGCATAGCAGCAATCATTTTTTGTTGGGTGGTTCCAGCCTCACTTTATAGGGGGATGCTGTTTCATGAAGCGACTGGCGTACAAAAATGTTAAATGCCGCAGTCAGGTTCAGGCTAAGTTCAGTAAACAGCGCGTCCGCCTGCCCCTTGCTTTGCTACAGTCGGAACCGGCAGATACGCACAACAGTTCGGAGCCGGAGGCCCATCCCTGCCACAGTTGCGGTGAATGCGGAAACAAGGGGCAAAGTGTCACTCTTTTGGGGCTGAAAAGCCCTCAAACATACCTCAAGAAGAGCTTATGATCAAAGGTTTAAAGAAAAGCTCTTGCACATAATATGTCAAAATGATATAATACTAAATAACTGAAATTACTTCAAAAAGAGAAATTATATTTTTTGTGTTGTATTATTTTTTTTATTAACTGTTTTTTAATGTGATTTTACCAATATGAATATAGAAAAGCATAAATATTTTTTGCTTATGAAGAAGGCAATATATGGGTACATTGTGTTCTGGATGACTGTGATACTGCTGTATACGGGTGGAAGCCCAATGGTTTCTGGTACGGATGGAGACCATATGGGAGGAAGCGGACGATTACTTGAGTGGGATGGAGAGCATGGAAGAGGTTATCCAGGTCATTGAGAACAGGGTGGGGATTTATAACTGATATTTGTAAACGTATGTATAGGGTCATAAGGAGAAAGGAGTGGTTCCGCTGTACAGATGAATTATGTGTGGATGTTTCTGAAGTTACTTGCTGAAGAAATTAAGGAGGGTTGACTATGCAAAATCATTTGATAATAATGGCCTTGTCTTTTTTGACAATTGCGATATCCACTCAGGGAAACAGTGGTTGTTTAGCAGGAGAAAATAAAGTTGTGGAAGATTTATGGATATGTGACGATTGGGCAGATGAGAAGCCGCAGACTGCTGAAGAACAGTACCAGGAGATGCTGAATGACTCGAAATACTCGGAAGAAGACCTTCAGGAATTCTATGATAAAATGTTTGCACCTCCCACAGTAACGAGAGCTGATATAACCTTTGAAGTGCTTGCAGTGCCATATTATCGGCAGGAGGAAGAATATTACGGTGGTCCGGCGACGGCGCGGCAGACAGTGGCTTTTTTGACTGGAAATGTAGAAAGCCAGAAAGATATTTTTGAGAAAGTGAAAGCTGATGGGGAAGACAGTAAGGCAACATTAGGCGACAGATTGAAAAATTATGTCAACAGTATGCAGAGTGTGAATGTATATGCACTAAAATATCCGTCTTCTGCTTCAGAGATGAGTGAGGATATCTATGCCGATCTCAGCCGCGGCGTTCCGGTAATCCTGTGGGTTAAAGTGACACAGGAGGGCAACTGGATTTATAATACAAAGGGCGGTCATTTTATGAATGTCACTGGTATCAACACCGGGGGCTCTCTGATAGAAGTTACTGATCCGTATATTATGTGGGTTGAAGACAGTCCATATATAACCGGTAAGTATTGGGTCACAGCAGAGGAAGCGTACAGCGCGACGAAGGCAAGAGGCTTGGGATATTTTAAGTGATTAAGCTGTATAAGTCTGTAGGAAGCTGTCCGGGTCATGGAGGACGGGCTTGGGATTTTTAAAAAGCACTACTGGCGTGAGGGGCCATTCCCAACTGCCGGCGGTGCTTTTATATGTTTTTGGCTGTTGATACACCAGCGGAAGCCCTGCGGCGCAGGTTAAAATTGACAATAAAGCGCATCTGGAATATACTGACAATAGTATAAAAATATATACGATCCTAAATAAGTGTTCCTGGATATTCCACGACTATACATAGGAGAAAAGATGGAAATTGCAAAGAATATTTTAAAAACAATGCAGTACACAATGAGGCAGGTTCTGGGGACTGGCAGGAGAAATGTATTTTATCTACTGCTGGATGTGGCGAGAAGAGTGGCGGTTTCGCTGTGGCTCATAGTGCTCCCGCAGAAAATTGTCAGCAGCATGCTGTCAGAACAGTATCGGCAGGGCGTGAAGCAAATCCTGTTTTTATTCTGATTTTTTGCAAATGATCTTGCGGGGGCATGCATGAGCCGTATGCGAAATAAAATGCAGGTGAATATTAACATTGACCTGAACACCAGATTGAGCAGAAGCATTATGGGAACGGAATATGAGAAAGTGGAGACAAAATCTTATCTGGAGAAAGTGGATTTTGCCAGAAGAAGCCTGGAGAGAAACAGTGTGTTTGCCGTATATGACAGGCTGATTGAAGTTCTCTCAGGTGTGACCAGTCTGGCAGGAATTGTCTATATCATAAGCAGTCTGCCCCCTGTATTGACGGCGCTGATCCTGTTTACGGTGGCCGTTGGGGCGGCTGGGGACATTTATCGGATGAATTATGCCTTCGACAGGGACCGACAGGGAAATGAAATCGAGAGAAACCTGTACTATGCCCGCAATGACCTGGCAGGCAACAGGTATGCAAAAGATATTCGAGTCTGGAACCTGTACCAGTATATCAGCGGAAAGGTGGAACTGTATGCGAAAAAACTCTGCGATCTCTGGGCAAAAACCTCGCTGAGGTCAGTGAAAGTGGTGGGATGGACCTACATAGTAAACGGGCTGCAGTATGTTATCGTGTATGCGGCCCTGGCCTGGATGGTATATGAGGGCAGGCCGGTCTGCGGAGAGAGGGAAGGGAAAGTGATCCTGGCGGCGGCAGTCAGTTATGGCGTGCTGCTTTGCCTGCTGGGGTGCGGGGAAAAGAGCTTCAAACTGCTTCAGGAAGCTCACGGATTCAGGGCATGCAACCTGTTAAGGCTGTCAATGAATAAAAAGTTTATGCGCCTGGACTATGCTGACACGGAAAAAAGTGAGGTCATTGATTCCTTTGAGGAAGCGAAAGACTCCATGTGGGAATTTACAGATGTGGGTTATGTCCTGTTTGACGATATTGCAGGGAATTTGCTCTCTTTTGTTTTTATGAGTTATATTTTGACAGATATCAACCCTCTAATCTATGTGTTTGTCTTAATACTTGTGGGGATCAATCTATATGTGCAGCACAGAAAAAATGCATTTTTTCACCAGGTAGAACTGGAAGAAAAGCGGGCTGAAAAGCATATGAACTATATGGCGGGCTTGATGCAGGACTATAAGGTTGGAAAAGAGATCCGGCTGTTTCAGACTTCAGATTTTATGATAGAGAAATATATCCATTTTTCCAGGAAATATAAAGCGCTCATAGACAGGAAAGAAGACTATGCCGTGAAGACTTCCCTGATCCAGGCGGTGCTCTATCTGGGACAGCTGTTTGCCGTATACATCAGCGCGGTTAAGAAATATATGGAAGGAAGTCTGCTGATCGGCTCTTTTCTGCTGTATATTTCCTCCATCAATGCATTGACAGAAAGCATCAAAAATCTGCTGGCGGCATTGATTGAGCTGTCGAAAGTGTCCTACTACTATAAGGACTATGAGAAATACATGAGTATACCGGAGAATATTTATGCCTCAGGAAAGGACAGTGTGGAGGCAGAGGGCGACTATGTAATTGAACTGAGAGATGTGGCATACTACTATCCGGGTGTGGAGAAGGCAGCGCTGGACAGGATTTCTTTTCGGATAACATCCAGAGATAAAGTGGGCATAGTGGGGGAGAATGGTTCCGGAAAGTCAACCCTGGTCAAGCTCCTGCTGAGATTATATGATCCTGTGGAGGGAGCGGTCTATCTAAATGGAAGAGATATAAGAACCATTGATTATGACAGTTATCTGAAGATTTTCAACACAGTTTTCCAGGACTTTTCCATCTTTGCCTATTCCATTCTGGAGAATATCATTTTCGATCAGAATGCGGACTGGGAAAAAATTGACACAATCTTAAAGGTGACAGGATTTGGGCGGCAGATGGAGAAGTATAAAAACGGCATAGAATCCAGAGTGACAAAAGTTCTGGACGACGAAGGCGTGAATCTGTCCGGGGGAGAGCAGCAGCTGCTGGCAATATCCAGAGCTTTTTATCGTGATGCAAAGATACTGGTATTTGATGAGCCTACGGCGGCGCTGGATCCCATGAAGGAGGCGGAAATATTTGAGCTGATCCATGATATGGCGGAGGAAAAAGCGGCGGTATTCTGCGCCCACCGCATGAGCAGCACAAGATTCTGCGATAAGATACTGGTGTTGGATGAAGGCCTGTTAAAAGAAAGCGGCACCCACGGTGAGCTTATGGAGCGAAGAGGAATATATTACAGTCTGTTTACCAGGCAGGCAAGTTTCTACAAATAGAATGCGGAATGGGAAAGGGGAGCAGATACTTTTCCCGCAGGGCGGAGGTAACAAAATGGGCAGAAATGATACAGTATGGAAGCTGCTGGGCGGGAAGCCCTGGGCGCCTTTGGGGGCAGGCTGTCTGGTGGTGGCGGGCGCTGCATGCAATGTGGCGGAAGTGGTGGTTTTGGAGGAATTTGTGGACGGATTCCAGGACTTTTCCCGGCTGCGGATACTACTTTTTGCAGTTCTTCTGGCAGGATTTTATGGCTTTCGCTATTTTCAGACGCCCCTGCTTGAGAGGCTGAACCATCTTGTGGGGCTTCAGCTGCGGGCCGCTCTGGACCGCAAAGTGGCGGAGAAGGCAGCCCGCATCTCAGCGGCAGCCCTGGAAGAGGAGGAAAACCAGGCCCTTCTGGGGCGGCTGCAGAATGAACCGGAGAGACGTTATGCCGGCGGCTTTTTTGCGGTTCTGCAGATCCTGGGCGGTGCGGTGGGAACGGCGGGTGTTTTCGCCTTGATACTGGAACATGTCCCTGTCTATCTTTTGATAGTGGTGCTGCTTTTGGGACTGATGGCAGTGGTATTCCGACTCATCGGCAGGTATAAAGTGACAATGTACCATTCCAGACAGGAGATCGCCAGGCGGGGGGATTATCTGTCCGGCATACTGTTCGATCGGTCTCTGGCTCAGGAGAAAAAACTGTTTGGGTACACGGGTTATATCCAGAAACTCTACCGGGAAGAGACCATTGCGTCGGGAAAGTCCATGAGGAAAAGCATTCTTATCTCCAACCTGATTTTGTGGCTGTATGACAATATCACCTATCTCTTTTCCGCGTCGGCCTACCTGCTTTTTCTGCCGCCTCTGTATCAGGGGGAGATGAATCTGGGTCTTTATATAGCAGTCATTCCCGCCCTGGTGAGGATGGGGGAGTTCTTTGTGGCTGTGGGCAGCAGCTGCCTTCCGGCGTACAGGGAGTATCTGGCCTGTCTGGAGGATATGAACCGGCTGAATGCCCTGCCGGAACAGTACTATGTCCCGGAAAAAGAGGGAGGAAAGCGCCCAAAGAATCTGTCAGATCAGTTCCATGAGATAAAAGGAGAAAACCTTGTGTTCCGCTACCCGGGACAGGAAAAACCTGTGATTGAGGGACTTAACTTTACCTTTCAGTCAGGCAGAAACTATGCCCTGGTAGGAGAAAACGGCTGTGGAAAATCTACATTTATCAAGCTTCTGATGGGATTATATCAGCCGGAAAAGGGCGTGATCACCGTGGACGGGGAGGATATACGGACTATGGAATTCGGCAGACTGCAGGGACTGTTCTCAGCGGTTTTTCAGGATTTTAACCGTTATGATTATACCATCAGAGAGAATATTGTCCTGTCTGACCTGGGAGAAGAGGAGGAAGAGCGGATGCAGAGTGCGGCTTCGGAGGCAGGTCTGGACGCCTGGATTGCTTCCTGCCCGGAGGGATATGACACCCGCCTGGGGAATCTGGAGGAGGGCGGGGTGAACCTTTCAGGAGGCCAGTGGCAGCGTCTTTCCATTGCCCGGCTGCTCTACCGCAGGGCCGGAATCTGCATCTGGGATGAGCCCACGGCAGCCATGGATCCCCTGGCGGAATCTCGGCTCTACGGGACATTTCAGAAGAAAAAGTCCCGGAACCGGCTGAACCTTTTTGTGACCCATCGTCTGGGTGCCGCTGTGGGAGCGGATGAGATCTGTGTCATGGGAGAAGGACGTTTTCTGGAACAGGGAAACCATGAGGAGCTGATGAAAAAGGCGGAGGGTGTATACCGCAGAATGTTTGAGGCGCAGAAAGGAATGTATCAATGAGAAATGTAGGAAAAGCGTTAAAACTGATCCTTCCCATGGAGCCCTTTCGGCTGGGAGCCTATCTGCTGCTGTCCCTCCCGGGGGCTCTGCTTCCCGCCGTGATGCTGTATCTGCAGCAGCGTATTGTGGATGGGGCGGCAAGCCTCAGTCCGGAACGGCCTCTTTTTTTCTATATTAAGCCGGTTCTGCTTCTGATGGGAACATATATGCTGCTGAAGCTGTTTCGCCTGCTCGCCCTACAGTATATGGAGTTTGGCTATTTCCGCTATATTCTCCTGGATTTGGACGACAAGATCCATGAAAAGAGCGCCAGAGTTCCCCTGGAGTATTATGACAATGCAGCGTATTATCAGACTGTGCAGAGGGCAAAACAGGCTTCCACTTTTCTGGTGTTCACCGCCAATCTGGCGGTGATGTCCCTGGTAGCGGCAGGAAGTCTGCTCTCGGTGGGAGGCTATCTCGCCGCCATGCACCCTCTTTTGCTCCTTTTTGTGGCGGCGGTGAGCATTCCTGTAGGGGTGGAAAAGTACCTGGGGGCAAAAGGGCAGGCTTCTCTGGCACAGGATATGGCCCAGGTGGTCAGAAGGAAAAAGTATGCCTTTGGCCTTCTGGCAGAGGCGGGGAGCAAGAAGGAGATCGCCCACCATGGGGTGGGGGCATATGTTGCAGATAAGTATCTGAAGGCCTGTGAGGAAGCGGATGAGAGGGAGGAGCAGTATGGGGTGCAGGCAGGGCGCAGGGGGCTTCTCTGTGCCGGGGTGAAGACTCTTGCCCACAGCCTGGCTGTATTTATGATGGTGTGGCTTTTGGTCTCAGGCAGGATCACTCTGGGAGGATTTTCCGTGCTGTTGTCCAGTTTTGCCCTGCTGTCCGGCACCTTCTCACAGCTCTTTGACCATGGAGGAGAGATTCTGAAGACCGGAGCCATGTCGGAGGCCTTTTTTGCGCTGATGGATCTGGAAGTAAGGGACGGAACAGAGGATCTGACTCTGGATAAAGGGAGGGAGGCCGTGAGGCTGGAGGGAGTTTCCTACCGCTATCCAGGTTCGGAAGCCTATGCCCTGAGAGACATTTCTCTGTCCATAAAGACAGGGGAGAAAATCGCCATTGTGGGGGAGAACGGCGCGGGAAAGACCACCCTGGCGAAGCTGTTGTCGGGTTTTCTCCTGCCGTCAGAAGGACGGATGGAACTGGGAGGAATACCCCGGGAACAGCTTCGGGAGGAGGGGATCTTTGACTGGATCAGCGCCGTGTACCAGGAGTTTGGCCGCTATAAGCTTACTATTGCACAGAATGTGATCCTGGGGGATACCGGGGCTGCAGAGGAAGGAGATTGCTCCGAAAATCCGGCGGGGAAGGCCGGGGACCGGGAAAACATCAGGATGGAGGAGGGATGTACTCCGGAAAATGTCGGGGCTGTGGGGAAGAAGGGGACTGCTCCTTGGGGAAGCGGCGGAAAAAGGATCCGGGAAGCCCTGGACTGGGCGGATCTTTTTCTGGAAGAGGACCCGGAACAGATGCTTCTGGGGCGGGAATTCGGCGGGAGGGAGCTGTCCGGAGGCCAGTGGCAGAAATTAGCGATTGCAAGGCTTTTGTACAGCGAAGCCCCAATCAACATTCTGGACGAGCCGACCGCGGCCCTGGATCCCAAAGGGGAGGCAAAGGTGTATGAGATGTTCTGGCAGGTCACAATGGAAGGAGAGCGCTCCAAGGAAAAGTTCACGATTCTGATCACGCACAGGTTGGGCGCTGCGCGCATGGCGGACGAGATTCTGGTATTGGATCAGGGAAAGATTGTCGAGCAGGGGACGCATAAAGCTTTGATTGGATTGGAGAACGGGCTTTATAAGGAGATGTTCGACAGTCAGAGGTGTTGGTATGAGACATAAGAATTTTATTTACAATAATCTGGTGGGCATAAGGCTCCTGTACAGGATGTTCCCGAAAAGCATTATCTTATACTCGGTATTGCAGATGCTGCACGGCGTTTCCTGGGTCTTGCAGGTCATGAGCGTACAGTATTTTTTTGACGGGATTTCAGAGAATGGGGGAGATATACTACCTCTTGTGGTCAAAATACTGCTGTTAGGAGCGGCATATGCTTTTGCGCAGACTATGAACGGCGTGGCGAACTGTTACGGGCAGATTCTGAACCGAAAGGTCATAAAAGAGACCAATAAGGTTCTGTTCAGGACGATTGACAGGAAGGATGCGATTGCCTTTGAATATGCGGAGGAACTGGATCGGATCAACAAAGCTGTCCGTGGTTCGGAAGGTGTCTTTTGGGTGAGCACTACCATCCTGGATATCCTTTTCTTTTATGCTTTTTATTTTGTGGTGATGAGCTGGTACCTGTTTTCCCTGGCGCCTGTCCTCAGCATCAGCACAGTCATTATTTTCATACCAAACGTGATAACCAGACTGCTGCATATGATATCCTTTGAGCATCTGGAGAATGAGGCCGCGCCTGTCCGGAGGAAGATGGACT
>OFFG01000931.1_pt1 | contig 20467 bp, 18 predicted proteins | sample 1521331 | NCBI WGS metagenome assembly OFFG01 (sample SAMEA3504129, study PRJEB24116) | mouse gut metagenome | biome: mouse gut; feature: mouse-associated habitat; material: faeces | place: Denmark | collected 2011 | reverse complement strand
GCCTTCCGGGCAGGGGAACGCTGCGGGGCGGCCTTGATATAAAGGCATAGAAGGAGATGGATTCTATGGTTTCATATCCCCGATAAGCCACAGCAGAACAAGGCAGGGCAGGTATCCCCGGCATTCCGGCAGATCGAGGAAAAGGGAAAAATGAATGGAGGCAAAAGAGATATTGATGAAAAAAGCAGGATTTTTGTTGGCGCTGATGTGTATTCTGTCATTAACAGGGTGTGGAATGGTAGCCAGTGCAGAGGAAGAAATGTTACAGCCGAATATGGAAGAAAATGTTGTGTCAGTAAACTTTGATGATGTGGCAACGCAAAGCGAACCGACTGAACAATACTGTGATCATTTGGCACAGACTACAGAAAATATGTTCACAGATGAAGAAGGGATTGAGTGGGCGGATGCAACAGTATCCTACGATGAAGGAACAAAGCAGTATTCAATTGAATTATCGTTAAAGACGAATGGTAAGGTAGATAGTGAGAAAATTGAAGATTATAAAATTTATCTGAGCAAAACGTATGCGGATGTGGTTTTGATTATTGATGGGGAGGTTATGTAAGGAAATAAGGCAGGGCGGGCATCTCCGGTTTCCGGCAGATAGGGGAATCGGGGAGCAGCGAGAGGAGGTGAAGGTCGGTATGGAATTTGACCGAGGAACATAAATAAAGCACCTTTGCATGGAGCAATAAACTGTTCGGACTTATATCAAGAGAGCAGGGGTGGCTCTGACCGACAGAGGAGCCGCAATATTAAAGATAATGGAGGATGAAAGGAAATGAATGTAAACGGAATAGGAGCAGCAGGATACCCGGCAGCAGGGTATGAAACGAGAAGGACGGGAAGGAATGTAGCAGGAGGGAGATTTGCAGAACAGGCGGCGGAAGCGGCACAGGCAACAGCTACCCTGCATGGTGCGGATGAAGGTTCAGGAGATATTGCAATCAGCTCATGGGCGGATGTTGTGAGTGGCTCATCCATTTCTGTCTATAAGACGCAGGACTTTGATGCGGCAAATCCCGTGTATAAGGTCAAGACATGGGATAAATCGGGGAACGTGACAGAGCAGATGGTGGATGTGTCAAAGGTAGACCCGGAGAACTGCGATACGGCGGAAATGTATGCCTATACTGCCCATTTGAAGGAAAGCGGGAAAGGCAGCTTTGAGGACACCGTCCTGAAAGCCGCAGTCGCAAAAGCCGTGAAGAATGCGGAGCAGAGAAGCGCAGGCACATGGAGCTTTTCAGAAAAGTTTGATTGGACAAAAATCGTGAATGACCTTATGGAATCATCGTATCACTATGGGGATTTGAAGGGCTACATGGAGTGGAAGAAGTTCCTGGGATTTTTGGAGAAGTAGGACATTCAGATTTATTACATAAAGCACAAACCCGGTATGGAATGTGACCAGGGAAGGATGTTTCGATATTTTCAAAAGGTCAAAGGAGAAGCCGTAGTAGGAGCTTCTCCCCCGACTTTGCCTGCGGTTCTTTGATTTCAAAGCCAAGTACGTCCCGATAAAACCGAATCATTGTTCCCATATCATTGACAAACAACCCATATCCGTCCAATCTCATAATAAGACCTCCTTCTGATTATGATAAAACAAAAAATATTGCGTTTAATTGCATCAAAATGCTCTGTCCGTTAAATAGCAATCCACAAGCATACTCCATACTTATCAATGACAGTGGCGCAGCATTTACTCCATGGCAGCTCATGGATTGCGTCGATAACAGCTCCGCCGTCACGCAAAACGTCAAATGCGCGCCGGACACTTTCTTCGGTTCCCATAGAGGAAAGATTTGAAAAAATCTTTCACAAACATTTTGTAAAAGTTCAGCCATGCCATTCATAAGTCACCAGATTTTACGTAATGATTGACAATATCATGAATTGGCTGGTGACTTATTTCATGCCGGGCAACGCCCGGCACGCCCGCAAATTGCCCTTATATTAAATATAATGCTGCGGCCTGACCGCAAAGCCAGACCGCAGCGTCTCATAATTCCGTATCCTTCCGCCACACTGTTTTCAGCATTATGGCAGTTTCTTTATCTTTTCGTGCCGGGAAGACCTGTCACAGCGTATCCGCCACAACTGCATCTTCCTCTGAAAATTCATCCTCAGGCGCTTCCTCATCCCCATAAGACTCATCCTCAAAGGTCTCCTCCTCGAATGCATCCTCATCATAGGATTCCTCAAAGCCGTCCTCTATGAATTCGTCCTCCGGCAGCCTTTGGGTGTCATCGTCGATAAATACGTCTTCCTCATCCACGTCAATGGTTCCCATAAGCTCCTTGTCTGTGGAAAGCCGGGTATTGCGGTAACGTCTCATACCTGTACCGGCGGGAATCAGCTTACCGATAATAACGTTTTCCTTAAGTCCAATCAACGGGTCGATTTTGCCCTTGATAGCCGCCTCTGTCAGCACCTTGGTGGTTTCCTGGAAGGACGCCGCAGACAGGAAGGAATTTGTTGCAAGAGCCGCCTTTGTGATACCGAGCATCACCTGCTTGCCTTCCGCCGGCTCTTTCCCTTCCGCAATCAGCTGTTCGTTGAGGTCCTCATAATCAAGCACATCCACCAGCGCGCCGGGCAAAAAGTCCGTGTCGCCGTTGTTTTCAATCCTGATTTTCTTAAGCATCTGGCGTACAATCACTTCGATATGCTTATCGCTGATATCAACGCCCTGCAGACGGTACACTCTCTGTACTTCGCGGAGCATGTAATCCTGCACCGCGCGGATGCCCTTAATCTTAAGCAGGTCGTGCGGGTTGATGCTTCCTTCCGTCAGCTCATCGCCGGCCTCAAGTACTGCGCCGTCAAGCACCTTTATTCTGGAGCCGTAGGGAATCAGGTAAGCCTTGGACTCCCCGGTCTCATTGTTGGTAATGATAATCTCGCGCTTCTTCTTGGTATCCTTAATCGTTGCAATACCGCCGAATTCAGCGATGATGGCAAGTCCCTTGGGCTTTCTCGCCTCAAAAAGCTCCTCCACACGGGGAAGACCCTGTGTGATGTCATCGCCCGCAACGCCGCCGGAGTGGAAGGTACGCATGGTAAGCTGTGTACCGGGCTCGCCGATGGACTGTGCGGCGATGATGCCGACTGCCTCGCCCACCTGTACCGCCTCGCCGGTCGCCATGTTCGCGCCGTAGCACTTCGAGCAGATTCCAATGTGGGAACGGCAGGTGAGGATGGTACGAATTTTCACCTTCTCAACAGGCCCGCCCTTTTCATTCACGCCCACGCTCAATATTTTAGCGGCGCGGCTGGGGGTAATCATATGGTTCTTTTTCACCAGCACATTGCCCTCGCCGTCCATGATATCCTCACAGGAATAGCGTCCCGTAATTCTGTCCTTTAAGCTCTCGATGGTTTCCTTTCCGTCCATGAACGCGGAAACCCACATGCCCGGAATCTCCTCGCGGCCTTCCATACAGTCAACCTCGCGGATAATCAGCTCCTGCGAAACGTCAACCATTCGTCTGGTCAGATATCCCGAGTCGGCGGTACGCAGCGCGGTATCGGAAAGTCCCTTACGCGCGCCGTGGGCGGACATAAAGTACTCCAGTACGTCAAGCCCCTCACGGAAATTGGATTTAATCGGAAGCTCAATGGTCCGTCCGGTGGTATCCGCCATCAGCCCGCGCATACCGGCAAGCTGTTTAATCTGCTGATTGGAACCACGGGCGCCGGAGTCCGCCATCATATAAATGTTGTTATATTTATCCAGTCCTGCAAGCAGAACGTCCGTCAGCTTTTTATCTGTTTCATTCCAGGTCTCCACAACCGCCCGGTATCTCTCCTCCTCGGTAATCAGACCGCGGCGGAAGTTCTGGGAAATCCTGTCAACCGTTGCCTGCGCCTCGTTTAACATTTCCGGCTTCTGGGCAGGCACCGTCATATCGGAAATGGAAACGGTCATTGCCGCCCTTGTGGAATACTTGTACCCTGTGGATTTAATTAAATCCAGTACCTCGGCTGTCACCGAAGCGCCGTGAATGTTGATTACCTTTTCAAGGATTTGTTTCAGCTGTTTTTTGCCCACATGGAAATCCACTTCGGGAAGAAGGAAGTTTTCCGGTTTGCTTCTGTCAACATACCCCAAATCCTGAGGAAGAATTTCATTAAAGAGGAAACGTCCCAGCGTGGACTCCACAATACCGGACACGGTTTCACCCTGCGCGTTCTTTTTGGTAATTCTCACTTTAATTCTGGAGTGAAGGGTGCACGCGCCGTTTTCGTAGGCCAGAATCGCCTCGTTTACGCTCTTGTAATACCTGCCTTCGCCTGCTGCGCCTTCCCTCTCCTGGGTCATATAGTAAATACCGAGCACCATATCCTGAGAGGGTACGGCAACCGGCCCGCCGTCGGAGGGCTTTAACAGGTTGTTGGGCGACAGGAGCAGGAACCGGCACTCCGCCTGCGCTTCCACGGAAAGAGGAAGATGTACTGCCATCTGGTCGCCGTCAAAGTCGGCGTTGAAAGCGGTACATACAAGGGGATGCAGCTTAATGGCCTTGCCTTCCACCAGAATCGGCTCAAACGCCTGAATACCAAGCCTGTGCAGCGTAGGAGCGCGGTTCAGCATAACCGGGTGTTCCTTGATAACCTCCTCAAGCACATCCCATACCTGGGTATCCAGCCTCTCCACCAGCTTCTTGGCGTTCTTGATGTTCTGGGAAATCCCTCTTGTCACCAGCTCCTTCATAACAAAGGGCTTGAACAGCTCGATAGCCATCTCCTTGGGAAGACCGCACTGATAAATCTTAAGCTCCGGCCCCACCACGATAACGGAACGGCCCGAATAGTCAACACGCTTGCCCAGCAGGTTCTGACGGAAACGTCCCGATTTACCCTTAAGCATATCGGATAAGGATTTCAGCGCCCTGTTGCCGGGACCCGTTACGGGTCTGCCCCGCCTGCCGTTGTCAATCAGCGCGTCAACCGCTTCCTGGAGCATTCTCTTTTCGTTCCTGACAATGATGTCAGGCGCACCCAGCTCAAGAAGGCGTTTCAATCTGTTGTTACGGTTGATAATTCTTCTATATAAATCATTTAAATCCGAGGTCGCAAAACGGCCGCCGTCCAGCTGTACCATGGGACGAAGGTCGGGCGGAATCACCGGAATGGCGTCCATAATCATCCAGGACGGGTCGTTCCCCGACTCCCGGAAAGCCTCCACCACTTCAAGCCTCTTGATAATTCTTGCCCGCTTCTGGCCCGTCGATTCCTTCAGGCCGGTTTTAAGCTCATCCGCTTCCGTCTCAAGGTCGATGGCCTCAAGGAGCTCCTTGATAGCCTCCGCACCCATTCCCACGCGGAATCTGCTGCCCCATGTTTCTCTTGCGCTCTGGTATTCCTTCTCGGATAAAACCTGCTTGTATTCCAAATCGGTTTCACCCTTATCCAGAACGATATATGAAGCAAAGTATAATACCTTTTCAAGCACCCTGGGGGATAAATCCAGGATAAGTCCCATACGGCTGGGAATTCCCTTAAAATACCAGATATGGGACACCGGAGCCGCAAGTTCAATATGCCCCATGCGCTCCCGGCGGACGCTTGCTTTCGTCACTTCAACGCCGCAGCGGTCGCAGACAACGCCTTTATATCTGATTTTCTTATATTTACCGCAATGACATTCCCAGTCCTTGCTGGGTCCGAAAATCTTTTCACAGAACAGGCCGTCCTTTTCAGGCTTCAACGTTCTGTAATTGATGGTTTCGGGCTTTAACACTTCGCCCCGCGACCACTCCCTGACCTTCTCAGGTGACGCCAGACCAATTCTTATGGCGTCAAACGTCATTGGCTGATACACTTCTTGCTTTGTTTCTGACATCGCTATCCATGCTCCTTTCCTGACCTGTCACCGCCCTGCACATTGAAACGGTGACCTGCTTGTGCTTTGGCACGACTTCCCATACGGCTTATTCATCAAACGAATCGGCGTCCAAAGCCTCGTCAAACTCCTCGTCAAAGTCGTCTTCCAACTCTTCTTCCTCCTCGTCTGTGCTTACAAGCTCGCCGCTGTCTTCATCAAACTCCTGCTGCTGATAGCCCATGGAACTGAATGAACTCTTATCGTAATCGTAGTTTCGGTCCTCGCCCTCAATCTCGTAGCGGTAATCCGTATCTCCGTAGTCGATAGTCTCCATGATTTCAACCTCGGTATTATCCTCCCGAAGCACCCGCACATCGAGTCCAAGGGACTGCAGCTCTTTGAGAAGAACCTTAAAGGATTCAGGAATACCCGGCTCAGGGATATTATCGCCCTTGATAATTGCCTCGTAGGTCTTTACACGGCCCACAACGTCGTCGGACTTCACGGTAAGAATTTCCTGCAGCGTGTAGGATGCGCCGTAGGCCTCCAGAGCCCAGACCTCCATCTCTCCGAAACGCTGTCCGCCGAACTGCGCCTTACCGCCAAGAGGCTGCTGGGTTACCAGCGAGTAAGGGCCTGTGGAACGGGCATGAATCTTATCGTCCACCAGATGATGGAGCTTTAAGTAATGCATGTGACCTATGGTAACGGGACTGTCAAAATACTCGCCTGTCCTTCCGTCACGGAGCCTTACCTTTCCGTCCCTGGAAATCGGGACATTCTTCCACACTTCCCTGTGGTCCCTGTTCTTATATAAATAATCCATCACTTCGGGAAGCAAATCCGCTTTATGCTTTGCCTCGAATTCTTCCCAGCTTGAATTCACGTAATCGTTTGCAAGGTCAAGAGTGTCCATGATATCGTCTTCGTTTGCACCGTCAAATACAGGCGTCGCCACGTTAAAGCCAAGGGCCCTTGCCGCCAGCGACAGGTGGATTTCAAGTACCTGTCCAATATTCATACGGGAAGGCACGCCAAGCGGGTTAAGTACGATATCAAGGGGACGGCCGTTGGGCAGATAAGGCATATCCTCCACAGGAAGCACACGGGAAACAACACCCTTGTTTCCGTGACGGCCTGCCATCTTGTCGCCCACGGAAATCTTTCTTTTCTGCGCGATATAAATACGGACAGCCTGATTTACCCCCGGCGAAAGCTCGTCGCCGTTTTCACGGGTAAACACCTTGGCATCCACAATAATTCCGTATTCGCCGTGGGGAACCTTAAGGGAGGTATCCCTCACTTCTCTTGCCTTCTCTCCAAAGATGGCGCGCAGAAGCCTTTCCTCCGCGGTCAGCTCCGTCTCTCCCTTGGGAGTAACCTTGCCTACCAGAATATCACCGGCACGCACCTCGGCGCCAATCCTGATAATTCCTCTCTCGTCCAAATCTTTCAGGGCATCGTCGCCCACGCCGGGAACGTCTCTTGTGATTTCCTCCGGCCCTAACTTGGTATCTCTGGCTTCCGCCTCATATTCTTCAATGTGCACGGAGGTATAAACGTCCTCCTGCACCAGTCTTTCGCTTAAGAGAACCGCGTCCTCATAGTTATAGCCTTCCCAGGTCATAAATCCAATCAGCGGGTTCTTGCCCAGTGCCAGCTCGCCGTTGGCAGTTGACGGGCCGTCCGCAATTACCTGTCCCGCTTCCACATGCTCGCCCTTGTTTACAATAGGCTTCTGGTTGTAGCAGTTGGACTGGTTGCTTCGTGAAAACTTGGTCAGGCGGAATTCCACCTTTTCCCCGTCGTCGCAGGTCATCTTAATCAGCGCGGAGGACACATAGTCAATGACTCCGCTCTTTTTGGCCACCACGCATACCCCTGAGTCAACTGCCGCCTTCGGCTCCATACCGGTTCCCACCACAGGCGCTTCTGTGGTAAGAAGGGGAACCGCCTGACGCTGCATGTTAGAGCCCATCAGCGCGCGATTGGCGTCGTCGTTCTCAAGGAAAGGAATCAGCGCCGTCGCCACGGAAAACACCATTTTGGGAGACACGTCCATGTAGTCGAACATGGCCTTGGGGTACTCGGAGGTCTCCTCCTTATAACGGCCGGACACCGTATTGCGGACAAAATGCCCTTCCGCGTCAAGCGCCTCGTTTGCCTGAGCTACGTGATAGTTATCTTCCTCGTCCGCCGTCATATAAACCACTTCTTCCGTTACTCTGGGATTTGACGGGTCGGTTTTGTCTATCTTACGGTAAGGTGCTTCCACAAAACCGTATTCATTAATCCTTGCATAGGACGCAAGGGAGTTAATCAGTCCGATGTTGGGTCCTTCAGGGGTCTCAATCGGGCACATTCTGCCGTAGTGGGAGTAATGTACGTCACGAACCTCAAATCCGGCACGGTCCCTGGAAAGACCGCCGGGGCCAAGGGCGGATAAACGCCTCTTGTGAGTCAGCTCGCCCAAAGGATTGTTCTGGTCCATAAACTGCGAAAGCTGTGAAGAACCGAAGAACTCCTTCACCGCAGCCTGAACCGGCTTGATATTAATCAGCACCTGCGGAGAAATCTCCTCGGCGTCGTGAGTCGTCATTCTCTCGCGGACTACTCTTTCCAGTCTGGAAAGGCCGATTCTGTACTGATTCTGCAAAAGCTCGCCTACGGAACGGATACGCCTGTTCCCTAAGTGGTCGATATCGTCGTCATTGCCAATGCCATACTCAAGATGAATATTGTAGTTGATGGAGGCAAGGATATCCTCCTTTGTCACATGCTTGGGAATCAGCTCATGGACATTCTTGCGGATGGCCTCCGCAAGGGCCTGCGCGTCCTCCCCGAACTCCTCGAGAATCTGCGCAAGTACAGGATAATAAACATGCTCCGTAATGCCCAGCTCTCTGGGATTGCAGTCAACGAAGCTGGTCAGCTCCACCATCATATTGGAAAGAATTTTTACGTTTCTCTCCTCCGTCTGAATATATACATAAGGAACCGCCGCGTTCTGGATAGCATCGGCAAGCTCCGCGCTCACCTTTGTCCCTGCTTCCGCAAGCACCTCTCCCGTCAGGGTATCCACCACATCCTCCGCAAGAATATGATGCCTTATCCTGTTGCGGAAGGCCAGCTTTTTGTTGAATTTGTATCTGCCGACTTTCGCCAAATCATATCTTCTGGGGTCGAAAAACATAGCGTTAATCAGGCTTTCCGCGCTCTCAACGCTGAGGGGCTCACCGGGACGGATTTTCTTGTATAACTCTAACAGACCTTCCTGATAATTCGTGGAAACGTCTTTGGAAAAGCTTGCTTCTATCTTGGGTTCATCGCCAAACAACTCTCTGATTTCATCATTGGTACCTACGCCAAGCGCCCTGATGAGAACAGTGATTGGCACTTTTCTGGTTCTGTCAACACGCACATAAAAAATGTCGTTTGAGTCCGTTTCATACTCCAGCCACGCCCCTCGGTTGGGAATCACTGTGGCGGAAAACAGCCTCTTGCCGATTTTATCATGGCTGATAGCATAATAAATACCGGGAGAACGAACCAGCTGACTGACAATAACACGTTCCGCGCCGTTAATGACAAAGGTTCCCGTTTCCGTCATGAGGGGAAGGTCGCCCATGAAAATCTCATGCTCGCTGATTTCTTCTTTTTCTTTATTATAAAGACGAACCCTGACCTTTAATGGAGCGGCATATGTCGCATCTCTCTCCTTGCATTTCTCGATGGAATATTTCACATCGTCTTCACAGAGCTCAAAATCCACAAACTCCAGGCTTAAATGCCCGCTGTAGTCTGCAATCGGAGAAATGTCGTCAAACACCTCTTTCAGCCCTTCTTCAAGGAACCATTTATAGGAATCCTTCTGGACTTCAATCAGGTTTGGCACTCCCAGAACCTCTTTCTGTCGTGAATAACTCATACGCATGCTCTTGCCCGTAGCAATAGGACGTATTCTGTTCTTTTCCATTGACTATTCACCCCGTTCTTAATATGATTAGACAGTGGTATAGAGGTAGTAAGCCTACCATACCACAATAGTGCATTTTCCAGTCTACCACAAATTTAAAGTTGAGTCAACAAAAATTTTTCCAGATTTTGTAACAGTTCAGCCATGCAGAATTGAATGTACAATTTATACGTGGGAGCCTGCTCACTAAGGACAAATTGTACATTCAATTCTATAGGGCGGACGCCCGACATGAAATAAGTCACCAGCCAATTCATGATATTACAAACCATTACGTACAATCTGGTGACTTATGAATGGCATGGCTGAACTGCAAAAAAACAGGCTGCGCACAGCCCTCCGCCGTACACAGCCCTCTTTATCCTTAATATGAAGTGGAATCTCCGATTACTTTAATGTAACCTTAGCGCCTTCAGCCTCCAGTTTAGCCTTAAGGTCGTCAGCTTCTTCCTTGCTTGCAGCTTCCTTCACCATCTTAGGTGCGGAATCAACAAGGTCTTTTGCTTCCTTAAGTCCAAGTCCGGTTACTTCACGAACAACCTTGATAACCTTAACCTTGTTCGGGCCAACCTCTGTCAGCTCTACGTCAAACTCGGTCTTCTCCTCTGCCGCTGCCGCCTCGCCGGCGCCTGCTGCTGCAACTACAACGCCTGCCGCTGCGGATACGCCGAATTCTTCTTCGCAGGCTTTTACAAGGTCATTTAACTCTAATACGGTGAGCTCTTTGATAGCGTCAATAAATTCCTGTGTGGATAACTTTGCCATTTTTATTTCCTCCATTTTAATTTTAATCTGACTGCCCCGGCATCCCATGCCGGACTTTCAATTTCACATTTCAGTATCTGGTAATTTTGCTGCCGCTTTACTCCGCCGCAGGCGCTTCCTCTGCGGGAGCTGCCGCCTCTGCAACAGGTTCTTCTGCTGCTTCCTCTTTTGCAGCCGGCTCGCATGCGTCCGCTCCGCCTTTTTCCGCAATCTGGTTCAGTACGCGGGCCAGGTTTGCAACAGGCGACTGCATGCTTCCAAGCAATCTGGACAGCAATTCTTCTCTTGACGGAATCTTTGCAATCTCGGCAATACCGGCAGCGTCATACACTGAGCCTTCAACAATACCGGCTTTCACTTCCAGCTTGTCTGCTTCCTTTGCAAATTTGCACAGAATTCTTGCAGGAGCTGTCGCATCGGTCTTGGAAATTGCAATTGCGCTGGGTCCTTCCAGATGAGGGGCAAGGGCTTCGCAATCGGTTCCCTTGAATGCAAAATTCATCATTGTGTTCTTGTACACCTTGTAGGTGATGCCTTCCTCGCGAAGCTGCTTGCGAAGTCTGGTATCCTGCTCTACCGTAAGTCCTCTGTAGTCAACCAAAACCACAGACTGGGCGTCCTTGATATTCGCAGAAATCTCATCAACTATAGGCTGTTTCAATTCCACTTTTGCCACTTTCTTTACCTCCTATTAGATTTTTGTGCCGAACAAAAAGCCTTTCCGAAAGACGGAAAGGCAGAATAAGCTTTTTAAGACTTTTCTCCTCGGCAGGATTTATGCCGCGTCTCCGGCGCCTGCTGTCTTCGGCATGGTCATTCAAGACCTTTTTTACAATAGCACAGCGCCGGACTCATGTCAACTAAAATATCGCGATTTTTGTGTCGCCGGCTGTATAAAGCTCCCGGCAATCCGCGCCGTCCGTCTCCTGAGGCGGCTCATCGTCACGGCCGGCTGACAAAGCCTTCCCCGTCGATAATGACATTGGGTGACAGCCCCCGCATGTACTCCAGTATCCGGTCCTTCTCCTCCCCGTACGCCAAATCCACTCGGCAGTCCGACTGAATCGCCGGCATAAACTGAAAGCTCTTTAAGCCCTCCTGTCCGATTGTCACCCGCACCATGCAGCTGTCCATGGTTTTTGAATTAAACCAGAAATTCCCAAGGCTGTATATCACCGGGGTATCGCCGAAATAATCAATCCCCTGAAGACAGTGGGGGTGGTCGCCGATAATCAAATCCGCTCCGGCTGCCTCAAGCTTCGGCGCCTGGTCCAGCTGCAGCCAGTCCGGCTCCTCCACATTTTCCGTCCCCCAGTGAATATAAACAATGACAAAATCGCTGTTTTCCTTCGCCTCCGCCACCACCGCGCAGAGCTTCGACGCGTCAAGGCACCGGAAAACGCCGGGACTGTCCGCCGTCGCTCCCTTCGTGTCGGGATTTTCCAGCCTCTCTATCTGGGTGGCAGCCACAATGGCAATTTTCATATCGTTCATAATAAAGTAAAGGGGGGCCGACGCTTCGTCTATGTTCCTTCCCGCGCCGACGCCCGGAATCCCGGCATTTTCCAAAGTTTCCAGCGTATCCAGAAGACCGGTTTCCCCGAAATCGTAAATATGGTTGTTGGCGAGAATTGCCACGTCCGCTCCCGTGTCCTGCAAAAGGGAAACCTTATCCGTGTCCGCCCGGAAAGTAAACGCCTTTTCCTCTGTGGGGGTTCCCCGGTTCGTATAAGGAAATTCGTTGTTGATTACCATGACATCCGCCGCCCGCATATGGGCAAGGAGCCCCTCGGAAATCCCGTCCTCAATCCTGCCGCCTCTATTTAACAGATTCGCCATAATCGCAAACTCATCATCCAGAAGGAAATCCCCCGCAAAGCAAAAGCTCACCTCGTCCTCCCGGTCCGCCTCCCACGGCAGAATCCTGTTTGCCTTCAGGTATTCCTCGTCGTCAAGTTCTTCGGCATACCGTCCCGCCGGTTTTGCAGCCTCCTCTGGCTCTTCGCCGGTGTCAACGTTTTCCTTTTCTTTATCCTCACGGTCCGGTATTTTCTCCTTAAAAAGCTGAAAATCATCCTTTTTTTCCTGAACGGGCGTTTCTTCCTGCGCCTGATAAGTCTCCTTAACGTCCCCGTTTAAAGCCTTATATGCGATAAGGCCGGCTACGCCAATGGATAGCACAAGACAGAGCGTGATGAGGAAAACAACAAGTATTCCTTTTCCGTAGCTTTCGTTATTTCTTTTTTTTGCCTTTACTTTTCGCTTCATTCCCCTCGCCTCTGATTCAAAAAAGCCGCGGCTTAACCAAGCCGCGGCTTTTATCATTACAATAAGCTGACTCACAAAGCGTGACAGCGTTTGTTGCCTGTCAGAACTTTGCTGTGCTGACTCTCACACCGGGGCCCATTGTGGAAGTAAGCGTAATGCTTCTCAGATACTGCCCTTTCAGTGCTGAAGGTCTTGCCTTAACAATCGCATCCATCAGTGCGTTGAAGTTTTCCTGAAGCTTCTCGTCTGTGAAGGAAGCCTTTCCAATCGGCACATGGATAATGTTGGACCTGTCGAGCCTGTACTCAATCTTACCGGCTTTGATATCGTTAATTGCTTTGGTTACGTCCATGGTAACGGTGCCTGCCTTGGGATTGGGCATGAGTCCTTTGGGTCCTAAAACCTTACCGAGACGTCCCACAACGCCCATCATATCAGGGGTGGCAACCACCACGTCAAAATCAAGCCATCCGTCTTTCTGGATTCTGGGAATCAGCTCCTCGCCGCCCACATAATCTGCGCCGGCTGCCTCAGCCTCGCTCAACTTGTCGCCCTTGGCGAAAACCAGAACCTTAACGGTTTTACCTGTACCATTGGGAAGCACTACCGCGCCACGAATCTGCTGTTCTGCATGACGTCCGTCGCAGCCTGTTCTGATGTGAACCTCAACGGTCTCGTCAAATTTTGCAACTGCTGTCTTTTTCACCAGTCCAATCGCGTCAGCGGGCTCGTATAACATTGCGCGGTCAACCTGTTTTGCGGCTTCCGTATATCTTTTTCCTCGTTTCATTATTATTCCTCCTATGGTTCAAACGACACCGGACAGCACCGGACGACCTTGCGGTCTTACCGGGAGAAAACCTTCGGTTTTCCGCACCGGACGCGGCCTGACGACTTTCCTTTTTCCATATCAGGCAGGCGGCTGTCTTATGTGTGTCTCCCACTTTTCAATATTTATTAGTTAATCCACTACTGTAATGCCCATGCTTCTTGCCGTTCCGGCAATCATGCTCATCGCCGCTTCAATGCTTGCCGCATTTAAGTCGGGCATCTTGGTCTCTGCAATTTCCTTTACCTGCGCTTTGGTAATGGTTGCAACCTTCGTCTTGTTCGGTACTGCCGAACCTGATTTGATATTGCATGCCTTTTTGAGAAGCACTGCGGCAGGGGGAGTCTTCGTAATAAAACTGAAGCTTCTGTCTGCATATACCGTAATAACCACAGGTATAATCACATCGCCCTTATCAGCCGTTCTTGCATTGAACTGTTTTGTAAACTCAACGATGTTTACCCCGTGCTGTCCAAGTGCAGGACCTACCGGGGGAGCTGGCGTAGCTTTACCAGCAGGGATTTGTAACTTGATATATCCTTCTACTTTTTTTGCCATTGATGGCACCTCCTTAATCATGCAAACCTAATTGCATCGTGGTATGGCACGAAAGGTCTTCCTGCCGGAATACTCCGCAGAAATCTCCTCCGCTCCCACAGCCTGCAAATCATGCAGACCAATTGTAAAGTTTCTATATTTATATGAGGCGGGAAATACCGTCCCATAATAAATACCTTTTAGTCCTATGGCATTCATGCTTATGGCTTTTAAGCCTATGGGCATTTATGCCTATGACATCTTCCTCACTTCCGCAAAGCTGATTTCCACAGGCGTCTCCCTGCCGAACAGCTCCACGTTGATGGTTGCCGTCTGTTTGTTGTAATCCATCTTCTGCACGGCGCCTATGGTATCCTTCCATACGCCCGCTACCACGGCGATAGTATCGCCTTCCGCAAAGTCCACCGAAATATTTTCCGTCTTGATTCCCAGAGGCTTCATTTCCGCCTCCGACAGGGGCACCGGTTTGCTTCCGGGGCCTACGAATCCTGTCACGCCTCTGGTATTACGGACAACATACCATGTGTCGTCATTCATGACCATATTAATCAGAACATATCCCGGAAACATTTTCTTCTGGACTGTTTTTCTGGCGCCGTTTTTCAACTCCACCACGTCCTGCATCGGCACGCGGACCTCCAGAATCTCCTCCTCCAGATGTCTGTTCTCAATTGTTTTCTCTATATTGGCCTTTACCTTGTTTTCATATCCGGAATAGGTATGCACTACATACCAGCTTGCCTCTGCCATACATTCACCCTCGCTCTACAGACTGGTTAAGAAATCCACGCCGTACTGCATAAAGAAGTCCAGTACTGCAATAATGACTCCCACCACCACCGAAACACAGGTAACCGCAATCGACTGTTTTATGAGCGAATCCTTGTCCGGCCATGAAATTTTCTTAAATTCAACCTTAACCCCTTTAAAAAAGCCGGAGCCGGCTGCCTTTGCCGTCTTGACCGATTTTTCTTTCTTAGCAGAATCTGCCATCTTTAACTCCTTTCAGACACCTGCAATATTATTTGGTTTCTTTGTGCAATGTATGAGTTCTGCAGAATCTACAATATTTCTTAAATTCCATCCTTTCGGGATGTGTCTTTTTGTCCTTTGTGGTATTGTAGTTGCGCTGTTTACATTCTGTACATGCCAATGTGATTCTCGTACGCATGATTATTCCTCCAATCTCTTTAGCGGATTTTTGAGCATAAAAAAAAGACCTCAATCTTTGTTTTGTTTGATAACTATACCATATCATTTTCCTTCCGTCAACCGTAATTGACTGCCTTTTTTATAAATTTTTAATAATTCCCGCATATACTATTGTATTCACATTTTCATCATGGTAAAATTAGCCTATACAGACAGCGGATGCCTGTAAAACGAATTCAGAAGGAGGGATGCGTTATGGCTTACAGTGCGGCTCTTGATGTGGCTTACAATCACTATCTGACTGCCTACGTACCGAAAACCACACAGTATGACACTCACAAGAAGAGCGAACTTCGCAGCATCTACAATTCCATTGTAAAGCTGAATAAGGACGCCCCTCTGTATATTCTTGACACCAGCAGCGAATCCCGGCAGTTTGCCGTGGGATTAAAAGAAGGCGCCAGAAATCTCCGCAACACCATTGCGTCCCTTGGCGGACTTGACAAAGATGAGATGTTTGGGAAAAAGGCAGCCTATTCCAGCCGGGAGGATATTATCACCGCCGCTTACGTGGGCGACAGCAGCGAGGACGGCAATGCGCCTTCCTATAATATAGAAGTAACCGCCCTTGCCTCCAATCAGGTAAACCTGGGAACCTTTCTCCCCTCCGACAGTAAATCGTCACTGGCGCCCGGCGCTTATTCCTTTGATATCACAGTGAATGATTTAAGCTATGAATTCCAGTATAACGTCAGGGAGGGCGAGACGAATAAGGAGCTTCAGGAACGTCTTGCGCGCCTTATCACCAACGCCGACATCGGCATAAGCGCCGACCTGATGTCCGACGGTAGAGGAAATTCCTCCCTGCGACTCACTTCCATGAACGTGGGACTGAAAAACAATAAGGATTACATATTTCTTGTCTCCGACGATAAGACCAGCAAACGCTCAGGCACAATTGACTATCTCGGATTTGATTTTATGTCCAGAATGCCCTCCAACGCCGAGTTTTTACTGAACGGGGAACCGCATACTGCTTCCTCCAATCATTTTACGATTAATAAAATGTTTGAAATCACCTTAAACGGCGTCAGCAACTCGGAGGGGGAGACGGCGCAGATTGGATTGAAAACAGACCTTGATTCCCTCACGGAAAATGTCAATAACCTCATAAGCGGTTATAACGCTTTCATTGATACTGCCGCGGAATATGTAACCCGCCACCCCAAGAGCAACCGTCTCTTAGGCGAGATGGGCCACATCTGCAGAAGCTACCAGCCGGAGCTTGAGGACCTTGGATTTTCCTTTGAGGAAGGCGGCAGGCTTGTGATGAACGAGGATTTGTTCAAGCACTCCATCTTAAGCGATGAAAGCCGCTCGCAGTTTTCCACCATAAAGGATTTTACCGATTCCATCCTGCGGAAAACGGACCAGATTTCCTTAGACCCGATGGAGTACGTGGAACGGACCATGGTCGCCTACAAAAATCCCGGACACAATTTTGCGACGCCTTATATGACCAGCAACTACAGCGGGATGCTCTTTAACAGCTACTGCTAACAAACGCTGCCACGCTTCGCCAGTCAGCTTATTGTAACAAAAGCGGCTCACATATGTGAACCGCTTATTTTTTATTACGATAATCCGTCCCGCGAAGCGCTGCGCCGTTCATTCTCTGCAAAACAGACGCCGCCGCTGCCTTACGCTTCCTTCTCCGCCATATCAAGAGCCGCCTCAATCACCTTGTCCATATCATAATAGCGGTACTGCCCGAGCCTTCCACCGAACAAAACCCCTTTTTCCTTTTCCGCCAGCTTCTGATAGGCGGCGAACAGGTTGTTGTTGCGCTCGTCGTTAATGGGATAATAAGGCTCGTCCCCCGGCTTCCAGTCCGCCGGGTACTCTCTGGTGATGACAGTTCCCTCTCCTTTTCCGAACTCAAAATGCTTATGCTCGATTATCCGGGTATAGGGAATCTCCCGCTCCGTGTAATTTATCACGGCGTTCCCCTGATAATTTTCGCAGTCCGGCATATCCTCCTTCTCGAAACGCAGGGAGCGGTATTCCAGATGCCCCAGACGGTAATCAAAGTACTCGTCAATCATACCGGTATAAAGCACCTTCCCGTATGAAACAAAATCCGCGCCATTTTCGGCGGCCTCCTCCTGCCTCCTGACAAAATCCCGGTAATCCGTGTTCAGCAAAACCTCCACATTATCCAACATTTTCTCAATAATTGCCGTGTAACCGCCCTCGGGAATCCCCTGATACCTGTCCGTAAAATAATTATTGTCATAGGTAAAACGAAGGGGCAGACGTTTAATGATAAATGCCGGCAGCTCCCGGCAGTCCCGCCCCCACTGTTTTTCCGTATAACCCTTCACCAGCTTTTCATACACGTCACGGCCTGCAAGGGATAACGCCTGCTCCTCCAGATTCCGGGGTTCTTCAATCGATAAATCCTTTATCTGCTCCCGGATAACGGCCCTGGCCTCGTCCGGGTTCTTAATCCCCCAGAGCCTGCTGAAGGTGTTCATATTAAAAGGCAGATTGTAAATCTCATCCTTATAAACCGCCATAGGGGAATTTACAAAATGATTGAACTGCGCAAACTGATTGATATACTCCCATACCCTGGTATTGGAGGTATGAAAAATATGCGCGCCATATTCATGCACATGAATGCCCCGCTTTAAGCTGGTATAAATATTTCCGGCAATATGCTCCCTTCTGTCAATCACAAGACAGCTCCTGCCGCGCTTATTCATCTCATGCGAAAAGACCGCGCCAAAAAGCCCGGCCCCCACAATCAGGTAATCGAAGTGATTATTCATTTATTTTACAGCTCCCTGTACTTCTCAAGCTGAACATAATCCTCCATCATCTCAAGGATTTTCTTACGTCCTTTCTTGTTCAGGCGGATATAATACTGCATAACGCGGTTTTCCAGAATCTTTTCTCCCAGCACTTCGCCCTTTTCAAGAGAAGAAAAGTCAACCGGGTTCAAGCTCAGCTTGTCACACATGCGAATAACAGTTCCGTAGGCCATACCTTCAATGCCTCTATCCAATGCTGTCACCAGAGTGCTGTAGGGAATTTCCATGTCAATAGCAAACTGTCTCACACTTTTGTACTGCTTTAAAATTTCCTGTTTCAATATTTCTGCTTTTGTCATTGTGATGACCTCCATTATTAATAGCATCTTAAGTCTTTTTCTCTAACTAATTCATAAGTATATCACACCTGTAAACTACAGTCACCCAAAAAAATATAAATTTTATTTTAAGAAATAAATTCCGGGGAATCAAAAAACTCATTTAACGTAATCCCGAACCCCTCGCACAGCTTTTCTATCGTGAGCATGCCGGGATTTTCCGTGGATTTATCCACAATATGCATGATAGTTCCTATCGGTACTGCGGATGCGCATGCCAGCGAGTAATAAGTCATCCTCCTTTCCCTGCACAAATTATTGATTCTTTCCGCCAGCATATCCTGCTCTTTCATCTTTCATCCTCCCGCATATGGAATTATTGTTCACAATTATACATGAAAATAACCGCCATGCCGGAGCTTGCTGCCCGAAAACGATAAAATGAAAAATAAATTGAAAGATTTATGGTATTTATTTCCGGTCAGGGGCAATCCGGTACTTTACAGGGGAATGTTCCCGTGCGCCGTCTTCTTTGCCGCCGCTTTTTTCCCGGGGTACAGCTCCAGAACCTTTATGATGTTCTCCCTGGTCAGATGCGGGTCGATGACCTCGTCCACATATCCCATATGCGCCGCCTCAAAGGGATTTAAAAACTGCCGGCAGTACTCCTTTAAATACTGCTGCCGCTCCTCCCCGTCCGCATTTTTAAACAGCACGTCCACGGCGGCCTCCGCGCTCATCACGGCAATCTCGGCCTTCGGCCATGCATAGACCACATCCGCCCCCAGCTCCTTGCTGCACATGGCCAGATAAGAGCCCCCGTAAGCCTTCCGCAGAATCACGGTGATTTTGAGGACCTCCGCCTCGCTGTAGGCAAAGAGCATCTTCGCCCCGTGCCGGATAATCCCGCCCTGCTCCTGCTCCTTGCCCGGATAAAAACCGGACACGTCCACCAGATTCAGCAGAGGAATGTTAAAGCTGTCGCAGACCCGAATAAAACCGGCCGCCTTGTCCGCCGCATTGATATCGATGCACCCCGCCATCCGGGAGGACTGATTGGCAATAATCCCCACCGGATAACCGCCCACTCTGGCCAGCATGGTAATGATATTGGAGGCAAATTTTTCCTTGATTTCCAGACCGCTCCCCTCGTCAATCAGGCAGTCGATGATTTTGTGCATGTCATAGGCATGGCGTTTGGATTCCGGTATCACGGAGGCAATGGTTTTCCCCCTCTCCCCGTCAAAGGCATACTCCTCTGCCCGGGCGGGGCTTTCATGAAAATTATCCGGCAGATACTGCAAAAGCCGCCTGATGTACCTGATACAATCCTCATCGTCCCTTGCCACATGGTCCGCCATGCCGCTGATTCTGGCATGGATTTCAGCGCCCCCCAGCTCGTCCATGGTGACCGTCTGGCCAATGGCAGCCTTCACCACCTTTGGACCTGTGATGAACATGTTGCTGGTCTCGTCCACCATGATAATAAAATCCGTAAGCGCCGGGGAATAGGACGCCCCGCCTGCGCAGGTTCCCATGATTGCCGATATCTGGGGAATTTTCCCGGAGGCTTTCACATTATTGAAAAAAATATTTCCGTGCCCGGAAAGCCCTAAAATCCCCTCCTGCACCCTTGCGCCGCCCGAATCAAAAAGCCCCACTATGGGCACCTCCATCTGCAGCGCCTTGTTTTGGATATTGGATATCTTTCTGGCGTTCATCTCGCTGATAGAGCCGCCGAACACCGTGAAGTCCTGGGCATACACGCAGACCGTCCTGCCCTCCACCTTTCCGTAGCCGGCAATCACGCCGTCCCCCTCCGTTTTGTTTTTATCCATTCCGAAATAGGAACAGCGGTGCTCCAGATACACATCGGTCTCCACAAAGGTGTCCTTATCCATCAAAAGCTGTATGCGCTCCCAGGCGGAG
>OFFG01000905.1_pt1 | contig 20908 bp, 11 predicted proteins | sample 1521331 | NCBI WGS metagenome assembly OFFG01 (sample SAMEA3504129, study PRJEB24116) | mouse gut metagenome | biome: mouse gut; feature: mouse-associated habitat; material: faeces | place: Denmark | collected 2011 | reverse complement strand
GGATATGCTGGAGGACTTTGAATGGTACTGTATCAACGGAGACGACCGGGAGCTTGACGCGGGCAGTCCCCGGGAGGCGGTCCGGGAGCTCAATCCGGAGGGAGCCGCTCGTATTCCGGAGCCGTTCCGCTGGGCCTTTGACATCCTGGAGCTCCAGGAACCCAGCCCGGAGGCCGCCGCGGCCTTTGACGCGGCATGGAACAGGCCGGAGGAACGCCCCGGGTCCGCCCGAAACGGACAGGTGGCCCGATACCCCGATTATATTTGAAGCGCCCATATCCCTCCCGCTCCCGGCGCGCATAAAGCTTTGTAAAATTTACAACTGGAAAAATTCCTTTCTGGCATACTATCCCCACCAAGCACCTTGACAATTGACCCCCACCGGAACGCATATCCCCTGGGCGAAACGCAGCCAAAACCCCAATCGGGTGAGCGCGTCAGCAGGAGGTATGCCGGAAGGCGGGGACAGCAAATCAGCAGACAACAATTTATGAAGGAGGAATTGCAATGTATCCATCCCATGAAGCAGGCATCATCAAGGAGTCCACCTACGGCTACCACCTCATCCCCATCCAGGACGAGATGCTCTCCCACCGGGAGGTGGAGCTGGTGGGGGAGGTGACCCCGGAGACGGTGAACACCCTCATCCGCCAGCTGCGCTATCTCCAGCGGCAGGACCCGGAGGGGGAGATCACCCTGTACATCAACAGCCCCGGCGGCAGCGTGGACAGCGGCATGGCTCTCTACGATGTGATGCAGGCGGTGAGCTGTCCCATCCGCACGGTCTGTGTGGGACTGGCGGCTTCCATGGCGGCGCTGCTTTTTGTATCAGGGAACAGGCGGGACATGCTGCCCCACAGCCGCATCATGATCCATGACCCGCTGATCGTTCAGACCGGCGGCAGCGCCCTGAAACTGAAAGCGGTCAGCGATGACCTGATGGAGACCCGGCAGATTATTGCCAGGGTCATCTCGGAACACTCCGGCAAAAGCCTGGAGGAGGTTCTGGCCAAAACCGCCACGGACAGCTATTTCCGGGCGGAGGAGGCCTTGGAATTCGGCCTGGCAGACCATATTATCACGAGCCTGGCAGAGGGCTGTTAGGCCATGGAGGGAACCGGCGGAAGCCTGTATCAAATGGAAAAAATCCGCAGAGGAATTTCAGAAGGGAGAAGAAAACATGTTTCACAACGTCAGATCCAATCGTATTCTTGCAAAGGGTGTCTCTGTCAGCAACGACACCTGGGTCACGGGGATTAACAACAATGACCTGGTGGTGGGGCCTTCCGGCGGCGGAAAAACCAGGGGCTATGTGGTGCCCAACATCCTCCATACCCAGGACAGCCTCATTGTGGCCGACACCAAGGGGAACCTGCGCAGGCTCTATGGCAGACATCTGGAAAAGCAGGGCTACACGGTCATGCACCTGGACTTTACTGACACGGCCGCCACTCCCTGGGGTTACAATCCTCTGACTTATATCCGGAAATGCCGGGACAGCGAGGCCAACCGGGAGGGCGACTACTACAACGAGCAGGACATCAAGAAGGTGGCGCAGGCTATCTGCCCGTGCAATAACCACAAAGAGCCTTTCTGGGACATGGCTGCCCAGATGTACCTGGAGGCCATCCTCCTTTTCGTCCTGAACCGGCTGCCCCGGAAGCAGCATGACCTGTACCAGGCGTATACCTTCCTTACGAAGATGGGGACTGCCGATCTGGACAATGTGGTGGCGGAGGAATGCATTGCGCACCCGGACTGCGCCTTTGCGCGGAAATTCAGGATGGTGCAGCAGAATACAAAGGCGGACAGGATGGACGCCAGTATCAAGGGGATCCTGGCACAGCACCTGGATGCGGTGTCTTACTCCGGCATGAAACGGATGTTCCGAATGCAGCGCCAGGTGGACCTGGGGGCATTCCTTAGGGGAAAGACGGTTCTGTTCCTGTCCGTCAGCGACTCCGACCGCAGCCAGGATGCCCTGATCAACCTGTTCTATACCCAGGCGCTGCAGTATCTTATGGCTGCTGCGGACAGGCAGCCGGACAGCCGGCTTCCCATCCCGGTGCGCTTGATCCTGGACGATTTCAGCACCAACACCTTGATTCCTGATTTCGACAAGATCATCTCCGTGATCCGTTCCCGGGAGATTTATGTCAGCCTGATCGTACAGAGCCTCTCCCAGTTGGAGGGCCTCTACGGAGAGTCAAAGGCCCAGACCATCATCAATAACTGTGACCATTGCCTGTACCTGGGGGGGACAGACACCCGGACGGCAAGGTATTTTGCGGAAAAGTTCAACTGCCAGGTTTCCACGGTATTAAACCTCCCCTTAGACAGCCTGTTCCTCTTCACCCGGGGCAGCGAGCCGCGGAAGGCTGTAAAGTACGAGCTGAATGGAGATGATGCTTACCGCAGCCTGATGGAAACGTTGGAGCAGGCTGTTGATGAGAGCGAAGCGGTATTTGGAAGCGACGGTTTATAACGTATTTGGATGTATCGGGAATTCCGGAAGCGCCTGGGCAAGGGGCCGTTCCATCACGGCGGCTTCTGCCATGGCTTCCGGCCGGAGAAGATATATTGTATTACTACCTATGCTGTAAGTTGTATTATTCTTTAGCGTATGCTAAGATGGCAGAGAGCAGGAAAAAGATGCAGAGGGCCGGTTCCTGGGAATACGGCTCGGAGTTTCCGGAGGATTCCCCGTATGAGGATGAAGCCGGTGACTGCCGCTGGGACAGGGATGGAACGGGCATCATATTCAGCAACAGGGAGAAGCAAACATTAAAATCAAAGCCCGCCAATAACGGGCAGAAAGGTGAAAATATGGAAAAACAGGAAAGAGATCTTTTGACACTGGAGGAGCGGCTTCAATATGCGGCAGAATCCCGGGCATCCTCGCCGGAAGCCGCCGTCCGGATGGTGCAGAAATTTTCCGAAATCCCCGCCGGGTATTTTTTCTGCGGAGCGGAAGACTTGGATGCCATGAATGAACTGACAGGGAGGTTCTGGGAGCATCCCTCTGTGGACGTGGATACTTATCATGGCTTCTGTCAGACCTTCAGGCTGGCGATAATCTACGATACCGCCTGCCGTATGCGGGATCAGCCGGAAATGGTGCTGTCTGCGGAGGACTCCGATCATCCCTGCCAGCTCCTCTGGCGCGCCGGCACGGTCAATGCCGTCATTTTGCTGGGGCTGATGCTGCTGGACCATGCGAAGGACAGGGGGAAGAACAAAGATATCTACCACTGCATGAGGATGACCCTGGGACAGTATCTGGATGCCCTGGCGGAATTTACTTCCGGGGAGGAGGGGATGCCGGGAGCGTCCCATACAGATTTCCGATTGTTCGGACAGCGCTTCCTGAAGAGCCGCGACGGCTCATGGCCTCTGGGGGAGGCCTTAGCGGATATCCTAAGGCGCTATATTGCCGCGCAGCAGGAATTTGGCCGTCTGGACCATATCCTCCGCTGCATGGATGCCCTCTGCTGCTGCCTGGAAGAACAGGGAGGGACGCAGGCGGACAGCGCACGACAGTTCCGGGAGATCCTGGGTAAGTATTGTCCCGGTTTGGAGGGACGGAAGCTGATGGAGGAAGGGGGATGGTATCCGGATCCTTATGGGCATTATCTCGCCCTGGCCGGAGCGTATCCGGAGGATGTGCCGGATCCCGGCAGGGAAGGACTTGCTTCGAGAGCTGTCCGCAGCCAGGTATTTTTGCCTGAATATGACTGTAGCCCCCAGTCCCTGCGTGCGCTGGCAGCCCAGACGCCCTTCCGGGATTTCCGGGAGCTTCTGGAGAAGAACATCTGCGAGGAACGGATGGCCCATGCCATGGAGGAGATAAACGCGTCGGCGGTGTATCTGTATACGATGTGGGTGGAGCCGTATCTGCCGGCTGAATGGTCCGGCTTCTGACTGTGACAGCCCATACAGGATTCCGCAAGATGCAGCGGGACGTCTTGCGGGAATCCGCCGGATTGTTTTATACAGGGCACACATTATATTCCCGATTTCAGGAGAGGAGAGGTAAGAAAAGGATGAGAATATTGGATGGAAACTGGGGAAATTACCAAAAGAATCTGCTGTGCCTCCAGGAGGTGACAGAGAGGCTGACAGGCCATATGAAGGGGCATGGATACTCCTTCCGGCCGCAGATCACGGACGGGAAGGGAAACTTTAGCCAGGAGAAGCTCTGTGTTCTGGTGGGAGAGCTTATGGGCGGCTGGGCGGAGAAGCTGCAGACGTATATGGACAGGGATCCGGCTACAGGAGAGAGCCTGGCGGAACCCTATCTTAGGGAGCGGCGGGAGCTGTATGGACTCTACCTCTACCTGGTCATGCGGTGCAGTCTGTACGAGGGGGCGTATGCACGTGCCTATCCTTACGGCTTCGTGTCGAAGGAGCGGACGGATTTTGCTTTTCTTCTGGAACAGGCCAGGCGGATTTCCAGGAGATGGTGCGTCATGGCCGGTCCGGACGGCAGCAAAACGAATGAACTCTACGAGGGCTATGACACACACTTCGGCTTCCATCTCTATAAAACCATTGTTGATCCGGAGAGAGAGTTCGACGACAGCGCTATGAGTCCCTGGTGGAGGCTGCCTAATACCAGGCTTAATTCCATGACCAATGAGGGCAACATGAAACGCATCTTCATCAGGCATCATCCGGGTTCCTGCCGGAAAGGAAGGGGCGAGGGGATCGCCCGGGACGAAGCTGCGGAATCGGGTGAAGGAACAGCCCCGGACAAAGCGATAAGCGTGGGCGAAGGAACGGCTTCGGACAAAGCGATAAGCGTGGGCGAAGGAACAGCTTCAGACAAAGCGATAAGCGTGGGTGAAGGAACAGCCCCGGACAAAGCGATAAGCGTGGGCGAAGGAACAGCTCCGGACAAAGACACGACTCTGGAGGAAGGGGCAGTCCGGGCGGAAAAAGCGGTGCAGACAGAGAATGGCAGCGGCGAGGACGGAATGGAAGGCTCTGTGTGCTGCGAAAACAGGGAAAACACAGATGTCTCTGCGGAGGGAGCCGAAGGCGGCCCGGACGGCGATGACGACTACGGGGATGCTTATGAGGAGTATGATGACTATGACGATTATGATTATGATGCCTATGCGGATTATGATGAGGACGATGACCCTTACCCCTTCCCTGATTTCGAAACCAAAGCCGCATTTGAGGCCGCCGAGTTGGAGCGGATGGCAGAGGAGTACGAGCGGAGGGATTACCTGGCCGGGCTTGCCTTAGGCTTTGCATGCAGGGCCGAGTATCTGGAAGCCTGCCGGAGGTTTGCGGCGCTCTTTGAGAAGGCCGGACCAGAGGTTCTGCGGGACTTTTCGCAGGAACTGGAGGTGATCGTGGATCTGTATCTGCTTGATCGGGAACTCTCCCCCATGGCGGATACCGATAAGGTATTGGACGTGTACAGCCGTATCTATGACGGTCCCTGCCGGCAGGCGGAACGCTGTGAGAGGGGGCTGCAATGGAAGAAAAATCAGTGAACAGTATCCGTGAGACTTTTTACAATGACATTATCTACGATTACCAGGTCAAATGCGAAGACCAACGTGAGAGGGCTTTCCTCTACAGGGCTTTTTGGGCGGAGAATGTTTCGGGGCTGCTGAAGTGCCTTGACAAGTCGCTTTCGGAGTATAGCCGTAAGAATCACCTGCAGTCGAAGGGCAGGTCCCCAATCAGGGAATTGCTGGAAGAGGCTGTGAGGGAGGATCCGGAATGGAGCAGGCTGTTGGAGGAGGCTCCGGGGAAAGGCCGGGACTTTTGGGAGAAACTTCCATGGCTTTTGGCGGAGAAACCCATACGGACCCGGGACGAGTCCCGAATCAAGGAGCTGCTGGGAAAAGTGATGGGAATGGAGGAATACTCGGACTGGGCCAGAGCCAGGAATCAGGACAAAACCAAAGACGTGCTTCTAAGGGATGTGCCGGGGAAGGACAAGAAGGAACGCCGTGACTTCTGGGAGGAGCTTTGGCGGAACGATGCCGGTTATATGGCGGGGCTGATCACGGACACGGACTATTATCTGTGGCTGACGGAGTACCTGGCTGAACGGGACATCTATTATAAGGATAACAGCATGACGGACGGACATTTGTGGTTGGAAACGCTGCTGTTGGAGTCGGGCGTGGTGAAGCCGGGGAAGGCAGGAAACGGGGAGTCCCCGGAGAGGGCGCAGGCGCCGGGGGACGGGAAACCTGCAGGGAATCCGGATGCCGGCCAGAGCGAAGACATCCGCATCAAGGCCAATGTGGGAAAGAAGCTGACCGAGCTTGCGAGGCTGATACGGGAGGAACGGGATGCCGGAGGGACGGAAATTGCCGGACGGCTGCAGCATCTGGAGATCTCTGTGAAAAACGGGGAAGATGAGGAGAAGGAGGACTATCTGCCCTGGCTGACCGCCCGTCTGGAGCAGATGGCGCTCCACATTAAGATCAAGACCTGGCTGCAGGACAGCGGATATCCCGCCAGAGGGCAGGAGGGGGCAAGAAAGTCCGGAAAGGAACCCCGGAAGCAGGACTTTTCCCTGCGGCTCTTCGAGGCGTACTGCGACAGCCGGGAGGGCTATGAGTTCTGCAGGAAGGCACAGGCGGGCGGGGAGGGCAGCGGGGTCTGGCATATGGAAGGCCAGGGATTCTGCGTGCTGGATGTGACTCCGCAGCAGGCCGACAAACTTCGGGAGAGCCTGGAGCAGGATAGGGAGCGGCCGCCCTATCTCTATATTCCCCTGGCCATACACACAGTGAGCGGATGTGTCTTCTTCCTTGCGGGGAAAGAGAACTACAGAGAACTGTATGAGAGGGCGGGAAAGAGGCCGGACGCGGGAAAGGCGCTGAAGGAGGCTTATGAGAAGGCAGGGCCCCGTTACTGCTTTGACTATCTGCGCCTGGATAAAAAATTCCGGGAACAGTTCCTGGGGGATGTGGGAGGGGCGTTCCGCCTGCATCCTACCTTCCACAAAAAACAGGGGAAAAACTACGAGGAGGTTTTGGAGGATTTCAAGCGGTACTGCAAGCGCGGGTGCGACAGCCCGCGCCGGGTGGTGAAGAACCTGAATGAGGAAATGGAAATGCCTGCCGATATCCGGAACGCGTTTAACTGGGCTTTCGACAATGTGGAAGAGATGGAAGTAAGCCTTGAGGCGGCGGCTTCCTTCAATCATACCCGGGAAATGGCGGACAGGGAGTATTGAGACGGGTAAAATATTAAACTATTAGTTGTATTTATCTATGCTGTTTGATAAGATAGAAATGGGATTGGGCATGAAAATATGTCAGAGGAGGAGACGATACGATGGAAGGCACAATCAGACAGTACAATGTTTCGATTTTTCCCTGTCAGGAGACCGGGGATGCACCGGGCGCCGCAATCTGTATGGAAGTAGCCGGCGGCTTCGAGGAGTTTTACAGGGAGGTAACGGAACGGAAAACATGGGGCCAGGGCTGCAGGGCGTCCGAAGCGGTGCTGCCGGGAGCATACAAATTGCGGATATGCGACGGAATCGGGGAGGATTTCTATAGCTTCTGTGAGGATGAAGTGAACATCATTGCAGGACTGCTGTATTGCTGTACCAAGCATGGGGCTGCGGTCAGAGAGATCGATTATAAGGGAAGCAGATACACGGATATTTCAGAAGTGTCTATTTTAGAAACCGAGCGTATTGTCATAGAGCCTGTCAGGCCTGATGATATGGACGATTATATTGAGGATGAATATCCTGTCCGGGTATGCGCGAAAAAGGACGGATACAATACGACGGTATATTTCTTTGGGCTGCGGATGAGTGGTAATAGTTCGCCTTTTTGCTACGGTTCTAACTCCAGGGGCCTGGTGGAAGTGAAGGAAAATCAGCTCCATATCGGAATGTATGGATACTCATGGGGCTTGGATCGTTACGCGGAGGAACAGGACGTGCTATACCCCGAGTGTGACGGGGATGATCAGGAGCATGTCTTCTGCGAAACGGATGGAAATAACGTTACGTTCAGTATACTATTGGACGGAAAGCTGTATCCGAAGATTGTCAAGACGGATGAAAAAGTGGTCTTTTATAATACACATTTATATATTGATTGCTCTACCGACGGACGGTGGGAAATAGGGAAGTCCGGGAAAGACGTCATTTTCGAGAACAGGGACGGGGAATACAGGTATGTAACTGAAAATCAGGAAATCGCACATAGCCGTTTCGGCGGCGTCACCTTTATCCCTCCCCAGATGCCGGGCAGCGTGAACCGGGATTCCGCCCGCAGGCTGTGCCGGAAATATATGAGGGCCCTTTATGCGGCGTTTTTCGGCGCGGAAGAGTACACGACCCCAGATGGGTATCAGCTCCGGCACAAGGAAGGGACGGAGGATATCCTCTGCGCCCTGACGGAGGATTTCCTCTTGGAAGGAAAGCTTTCGGTCTCTCTGAAAGAGGATTATTTTGAGGACTGCAATTTTGAAAGAGCTGATATTGCCATCGAAAGGGCAGGCTTTACGGAGAACGATGTAAATATCGCCCTGGTTCCGAAGGGCACGAGTTCTCCGCTGGAAATCGATGTATACGACATGGGGAAAAAGAAATCCTATCATGGAATCTTCGATGAACTCAGAAAGAGAAGCTCGTTTCCTGACGGGGACCTTCCCCAGACCCTTCGGCTTGGGCGGTCATTTTCGTCTTTTGGGACAGATATGGAGATTTATAAAACCATCAAAAAAGCCCTCATTGCCTACGGGGTACATAACATTATCCCCAAACCCGACCCCAAAAGGCAGGTGTCCCGCCAGGAGGTAAGAAGCAGGCTGTACGATGGGGATATGATAGAAGATGAAGAGGTCATCTCCCTTGCGCAGGAGATGCACAGACAGTTCCTTAGAACCGGCACGATTCCCAACATTGCTCTGGTGGGTGAGGCGGGCACGGGCAAAACGGAACTGGCAGGGCGGCTTGCCGGCCTGTTCGGCAAAGGGCTGCTGTCCGTCTCAGCATCGGATCTGAAGGCTCCGTTCACAGGCTGGGGGGTGAAAACGGTTGCGGAGAAGATTCTCCAAGCGGCAATCGAAAAAAAGGTCCTCTTCATAGATGAGGCCTATACGCTCATGGAAGATAAGGACGGACGGGAAGCGGTATCCATCCTGCTGCCCTTTATGACAGGAGACAGGAAGAAAGCCGAGGCGGAGTACGGAGCAGGAACCATTTACAAGACGCTTTCCTTTGATTTTGAGGAGGGAAAAGGGAAAAAGGACGGCAGCACCTTTGATATCGGACATGAAGTTCCTCCCATATGGGTCGCGGGGTACGAAGATGACATCCGTCTGATGATAAGCAAAAACCAGGGGCTTTTCAGGCGCTTAAAAAGAGTCACGGTGAAGACCCCCACTACGGACGAACTGTACAGGGAGCTTCTGAACCTGTTGGACAAGAAGCAGAAAGACATGCATACCGACAATGATTTATGGGATGCATACGACATCCTGATACAGCAATTCGAGGACAATAAAAGGCAGATCAAAAGATTCCTGGGATGGGGGGCACAGCCGCAGAACTCCAGATATTTCGCCAACCATGCCGGCATCCGCTCTTTCCTTAGCCGCTGTATTGACGGAATCGATTTTGAAAAGCCGAAGAATGACATTGCCGCCCAGATTGCAAATATCATCACCCTCACAAAGCGTGATATCAAGCATCAGATCGATACCATAAGACGCAAAGGCGGCAATGGGTTCGGTGATAATTATGATGCCTCAGAGCAGGTTGCCATGGTCTCCGACATCGACACCCGTTTTCGGGACCTGAAAGGCTGTGATAACCAAATCGGGTATATGAGGGACATCATATCCATGCTTTTGGAGAAAAGCAGATACGAGGGACTCAATATAAACATTCCCAAGGGGGCGCTGCTGCTGGGCATGCCCGGTGTGGGAAAGACCTTTATCGCGCGGGCCATGGCGGGCGAGCTTCAGGAGGCCTTCGGCGGAACCAATCAGCGCGTGGGATTCATGTCTCTGTCGGCTCCGGAGCTTATCACCAGGCCGGTAAGCTTTATCGGCAGCATTTTTGATGCGGCCGAGGAATATGACGCATGTGTCATATTTATCGATGAGGTGGACGCCATCGCAAAGAACCGATTCCAGAATGAATCCTATTCCCATTTTATCGAGCTCATAAAGCAGATGGACGGCATAGAGCAGCGTTCCAATGTTTTCATACTGGCCGCCACCAACGCCCCCGAATCCCTGGATCCCGCATTCACCCGCTCCGGCAGGATCGATAAGGAATTGTCCTTCACTTTGCCTGACAAAGCCGTCCGCGTCGAACTGGCCAAAGGGAACCTGGTAAAACGTTGCGGGGCATTGCGCAATTTCGTTTATTCCGTTTCCGATGCCGGGACTGGAAGGAATGCTGACAGGCGTATGGAAGAAAGCTGTGAAAAGAACCGGAAGGGAATCAAAATGCTGGCGGAGAAGATCGCGGAGATAACGCGCGGCTATACGCCGGGAGATATCGAAAACATCATTAACGAAGCCTTTATCAGGTATGTGCGGGAAGAGCATCCTGAACCTGGGATCCCCAAACTGCCTCACCGGAACGCCTCCGAATTCGGAAACGCCGAACTGGACTGTCTTTACGGCCACATTTACGAAGCCGTCGAAAGAAAGAAGATAGGCGATCCCCATCCTGCAGACAGGGAAGAACACTTCAGCATTGAGAAAAACGACCAGAGCTGTTCTTCCGTCTCCATCCATGAGGTAGGACATGCGGTGGTAAGCAGGCTGTACGGCTGTGAGCCATTTGAGAAGATCACTTCCCTTCCCAGGGGCAGCGCGCTGGGATATGTGATGCTGAGCCAGAAAGCGCCCGTGACAAAAAGGGACTACAAAAACCGTATCCGCTGCGCCATGGGTGGAAGGATCGCCGAAGAGCTGGTATACGGGGAGGAGAATATCTCCGTAGGCGCCGGGGAGGATATGAAAACCGCCACAGGCTTCGCCCGCGCTATGGTAGAGAAATTCGGCTTTGCGGATGAATTCGGTTTTATGGCGCTCCGTGAAGACACCGCGCAGTATCTGGGCGGAAGCGAATATAGCTGCTCCGAATCCTTCCGCAGGCAGAGCGATGAAGCAGTCAGCAGGCTCCTGAAAAAGCTCTATGAGGAAACGGCGGACAAGCTGGCTGACAAGAAAGAACTCATCATAAAGCTCGCCAGGAAAGTGTTCGAGGAAGAAACCATGACAGGTGAGAAGTTCATCCGGTATTATGAGTCGCTGAAAGATACGAAAGCGTAATGGACTCGCGCCACTCAAATTCACAGGCTGAAATCTTTGAAGCATGACCCAATTGGGATAAAACAAAAAAGAAATCCCTTGTATTCCTGCCTGGCAGATAGGAGCAGGGGATTTCGATTTTGCTGTGTTCGGCGTCGCCATTGGGCAGATCTTCAAAGGTTCCTGTACAGCCCTCCGGCCTAATTGCTTTGTAGGCATCTCTGGAGAAAGATATCTCCGGGAAGCGACTCCGCCTCCATTCTTTTTCTGAACATGAGATAATAGCAGTTCAGCTCAAAATCGCTGCACTCCCTCCTGGATTCCGGCAGGCAGCGCAGAAGCTTCTCCCGCACTGCTTGATCCTGAAGCTCCGGGCGCAGTTCCTTCTGGATACCGTTCAGTCGGAAGAAGATTTCGATTTCCTCCATGGCTCTGTCCAGTTTCCGCTTTTCCACTATAAAATCCATATTGTACCGTGTTTCCGCTTCCCATTCGCTGAGCATTTCGGAATGGTCGTCAATCCAGTCTGTGATGACGAGGCCCGCGCCGTTGGCCGTAATCATGGATAACAACCTGGTGATCTTGTGGGTGTTCGGCACAGTGACGCCCACACACTCCAGGGCGGCTTTCAGGATCTTCTCCACCGCCTGCTGCAGATGATAGGCTGCATTGTTCAGGATCATCTCATCCTCCCAGGGAGTCTCCCACAATTTTTTCGCAGTTTCGTAATCCAGTCTTGCGCTTCGAAACAGCCTGATATCGCACATGGTATCACCTCTCAAACAATAATAATCCTTTTGCATCTATTTCACGGTACAGGGCGGACTCCGGGGACAGATTCGTTACAATGTCCACTTCGCATCCCACCTCGGGCAGAGGCTCCAGTTTCCTGTCTCTGTCGTATTTTTCCAGATAGAGATCGATATCGCTGCGGCTGCAGCAGCGAAATTCCAGGGAACTTCCGAACAGCGCGGCTTTTTTGATGTTGTTATCCAGGTACAGATGGCGGAGCAATGTCTCCACCCTTTTCTGCATCAGCGGATGTACCCGGTTTGCGTTTGGAAAATCGATCCCTTCCATTACCGGGAAATCCCACATTTCCTCCATATGATTCATAGAATCCCTCCCTTTCCATTTTATCATGCCGGTCTGAAAAAGGCAAACCATATAATTTCTTTCTTAGTCTGTTTTGCGGAAATTCCCGTAAAATTTACGAACACATCCTGAGTGGCCTGCTATACTATTCCTGTAAGTCGTGTACCCTGAAAAACCAATATATACTGCGCACCGGTTGAATTTGCAGTACAACCCGACTGCAGACCGCCAGCCAGGTATTTTCCCGTAGGCATTACTGTAAATCCTGGCGGTCTGCAGTATAGCTTTTCTATCTGCAAGGCGGAGGAGGGAGGCGATGCGGTGGACACGCCTGCCGGCGACAACGCGGTACCGGAGCGGACAGGGAGTCCTGGCTGTGAAAGGATGAAGGCATTGGTGTACCGGGGAAAGACAGCGCCCCAGGAAAGCGCCTGGGCAGGAAGGGCAAATATATGCACAATAAACCATACAATTATATGCTTTTAGTTGTTTTTATATCTTCTATGTGTTAATATATACTGGCACCGGTTAAATTTGCAGTGCAACCCGACTGCAGACCGCCAGCCAGGCATTTTCCCGGAGGCATCACTGTAAATTCTGGCGGTCTGGAGTATAACAGTAAAATTTCATATCAAAATATACCAGAGGAGGAGACAGTTAGATGGACAGTACTACCAGACAGTACAATGTTTCTATTTTTCCCTGTTCGGGGACAGGGGAAACGCCAAGCTCTGCGGTTCATATGGAAGTGACCGGAGACTTCAAGGCATTTTATGAAGACGCAATGAAATGGATCAGCGCGTTTCACTTGTTCAGAAGGGAAGAGGACAGATTCCGGATATGCGATGGAGTGGGTGAAGAGGACTTTTTTGTCTGCTGTGATGAGGCGAAGGTCATTCTTTCGCTGCTGTATTGCTGTAAAGAACACAAAGCCGCTGTCAGGGAAATCTTCTATCAGGGAAACCGCTACACGGACATATCGGATATCCGGTTTTCAGAGGGATTTGTTGCCGACAAACGTGGGTATGATGCTGACCGCATTAATATCCGGCTGCATGCGAAGAAGAACGGCTGCGATACACTGGTATATATATTCGGACCGGAATTCGGCACTTTACCCTGGGACTACGGTTGTGAGGACGAATTCGGTATTTTCAAGTATCCCCTCTCTCATGGCATGGTGGAAATAGATAAAAAGCAGATGTATTATGCGGGCACTTATTCTTATTTCTGTTATGAACAAGAATACTCCGATTTCTGTTATGAATCAGATGACTCCAGCGACCTTCGCTGGCGAGTCGAAGAGTATGATTATTATGAAGGAGTAGAGCTTTTCCTTGAAACAGACGGAAAAAATGTGACATTCAGCGCACTGATGGACGGCAAGCTGTATAAGAAGATAAGCAAAGACGATGAAAAAATCGTCTTCCATTCCGCGCTGCGAGAAGATGTCCTGCTGCGCGAAATGAGAATTTATGAAGTACATGAGAACGGCACCCGGCAGTTTAGCTTTTGGCAGTGCAGGGACTTGCAGGATGTGGAATTCAGGAAGGACAGCAGCGGCAAATACCGGTATACGGGAGACAACAGGGAGGTTGCCGAAATGTGGGCAGACAAGGCTTTCGTTCCTCCGCAGACACCGGATCCGGGCAGCCTGGACCTGCAGACTGCGCGCAGGCTGTGCAAGGACTATATCAGCGTGTTTTATGCAGGGAGTCCCAACCGGATTCCGGAAGCCTCCGAAACCGGCGCAAATCCCAAAGAACCGGAAACTGCAGCGGCTGCAGAAGAGAAAAAGATATGGAATGAGTTTTGGAGGATCCTGGAAGATATCCAGGGGAAATACGGTTTGTCGGCGGCAGAGAAGGCTGCATATGAAGTGAAAGCGGAATATAAGGAGGCGACGAATGCCGAAGTATTATATGCAGCCAGTATACTTTTTTCATTGGAGGATAGGGAACTGGAGAAACTTTTGCCTACAGAGAAGCTGCGGAAAGAATATGAAGTGCTGAAAACTGCCGTCAGGGATGACCTGAACCTTCAGGCTGACCCGGATGTGTCCGAATTCAGCGAGCTGCGTGAAATCTTTACCAGGGATTTTTTCTATCTCAACCGGATTACCATCCCCCTCGATCCAAAAGACAGATTTCTTCCCATTTTGGATGAAGATGTGCGAAACGGGTCAGTTACCGAATATAACGCAATTTTCACATCGGTATCGCTTGCAGGGAAATTCCTTTATAATCAAGATCCAAGCAGATATAGGAGAAGAGATTTCCTTTCCATAATAAGACACTATAGAACAAAGAAACCCAGGGACAAATCCGCGAAAAAGGAAATCGATACTGTCATAGCCCTGCGCAAAAGGCTTCGGGATGGGCTGAGGGCCGGAGTCAGGGGCCAGGATATGGCGGTTGAGAAGTTTGTGGACGGCTATATCCGTTATCAGATTCGGGGGAAGGTATCGGGCAAACCCGCAGGACTCTATCTCTTTGCGGGACCTCCCGGAACCGGCAAGACCTATCTGGCGGAAACTTTTGCGGGGCTTAAGGATATGCGGGAGGCGGGATATCAGTACCGGCGTTTTGACATGTCTGCCTATGGAGGCGGAAGCAGCGACGCCGTGTCAGGGCTGGTGGGCTTTGAAAGAACCTGGAGAGCGGCGCAGCCCGGACAGCTTACGGATTTCGTGAAGAAGAATCCCAAATGTGTCCTGCTTTTTGATGAGATAGAGAAAGCCAGCCCACAGGTCAGATTCCTTTTCCTGAGCATACTGGAAGGGGCGGTTCTCACAGATAAATATTATAATGAGCAGGTTTCTTTCGAGGACGCAATCCTCATATTTACCACAAATGAGGGCAGGGATCTCTATGAAGATAACAGCGAGTTGAATCTGACGGCGCTGTCGGATTCTGCCGTGATAGAAGGCCTTCAGGCGTCAAAGTTTGCGCCGGAGCTGATTTCCCGCTTTATGTCCGGGACGATCATTATGTTCAACCACCTGGACTATTTTAATATGTCGGCAATCTTTGTGAATTCCGTGAACCAGGCTGTGGAGCAGATACGCAGGGACCGGGATAATCTGCAATTTAATCTTGTCTATGACGATAAACTGCCCAAGCTTTATCTGTTGAGCAAGGGGGACAGAATCGATGCCAGATTTGTCAGCGCAAATGCCCGAAAGACGGCAGAGGATTATTTTCTGGAAGCCGTGGAATATATGGGAAAACACTGTTCCGGCAGTCTGGGGAAAGTAAAGACGGCGTCTGTCTCGGTAGAGGTAACGGAGAAGAGCCGGAAATATTTTGAGATGACACAGAGGCCGCGGGTCCTCCTATACACAGAAGAGAGCACGGCGCTGTACACAGGCGAGACTGTCCGTATCAGCAGCGGCTTCCTTCCGGAGAAGGCGCTGAAGGAATTGTGGCAGATGGCGGACTGCGACCTGGCAGAGCATGCAGAAAGCGGAAAAGAGCATGAAAAGAGCTTCCGGAAATTTCTTCAAAGCTGCAATTGGAACAGCCGCAGGAGAGAGGACAGATATGACGCAATCCTGATCGATTTGGGGGAAGATTCCAAGAACTACAAAGCGACAGAGAGCTATAAGTGCCTGAAGATCACGGCGGAAGCAAAACCGAACATTCCCGTAATCATTGTGGACAGAGGAAATGTGGAGGACAAGGCGCCGCTTCTGGCTCTGGGCGTTACGGATTTCCTGCGGGCAGTGCCATATGAACCGCAGCCCACGGATAAAGGCAATCCGACGGATAAAAGCAATCCGACGGAGGGCCTGGCGCTTGACAGGGCGGAGCTGGAGGAAATTCTTGGAAGGCAGTATTTTATAGAAATGGCGAAGTCGCTTGTCCGGGAAGGGAAGAGGCTTTCCTGTGATGTGGATTACAATTACAGGAAAGAATCCGGCGAGCTGGAAATCCGTTTTACCAACCTGCGCGAAAAAGAGGCAGCGGCGGAGGATGCCGAAGCCAGGCGGCAGAACAGAAAATATCTGCTGGCGGAGAAGCCCCAGGTGCGGTTGACGGATATCTTTGGCAATGAAAAGGTAAAAGAGGATGTAAAGCGCTGTATCGACAATATCAAAAATCCCGAGAAGTACCGGGCCGCCGGAGCCAGGCTGATGACCGGCATATTGATGTATGGCGTGCCGGGCATGGGCAAGACCATGTTCGCCAAGGCCATGGCCTTTGAGTCAGGAGCGGCGTTCATTTCCGCGGTAGGGGCGGATTTCCTTAGCAGAGGCGGCAATGCCCAAATGGACGGCAATGCCTCAAAAAACGGCATTACCAAAATGGAAGAAATGTTCCGGACGGCACGCCGGAAAAGGCCCTGCATCCTGTTCATCGATGAGTTCGATGCCATTTCCAAGCACAGGGGAGGCCAGATAACCAGCGGACAGGAACTCATGCTGGAGAAATTCCTGAAGGAAATGGACGGCCTGGAGACGAATAACGACGGAGTCTATGTGGTGGCGGCTACCAATTATCCCCTGGAAAGGCTGGATGACGCGGTTACCAGGAGATTCAGCGCCAAAATTCCTTTCCGGTATCCCGATATGGAGGAACGACGGAGCTTTCTTCTTCATGTTTTGGAGAAGAAAAATCTGAAAGATAAGGTTTCCGAAAGAGCCGTCAGAACATTGAGCCTGAAGATGTACGGAACGAGGACAAACTTTGCGGAAATCGAGACATTTGTCGAGGAAGCCGTGGCGGAGGCGGTATATAAAAACGAGGCCGTCACAGAGCGGTTTCTGCTCAACCGGATACATGACGAGGCGGACGGGGCTGCCCGGCAGAATCATGATCCCAGGAACTATATAGCCACCGCTTTCCATGAAGCAGGACATGCAGTGCTGCAGGACTATTACGGCATGAAGATCGATTATGTGACGATTGTATCCAGAGGGGTTTATGGCGGGTATGCTTTGGGGCAGCCAAGATACCATATCGGCCAGGATTTTCTGAATCAGATATGCATCTGCTTTGCCGGGCGCATTGCCGAGATGCTCTATACGGGCAAGGAGATGGGTGTCAATATAGGCGCGGGGAGCGATCTGCAGAGGGCTACTTATATTGCCTATGAATATGTCTGCCGATATGCCATGGAACAGCGCTTTATAGTGGTGCCTGAGATGTTCTCGCCGCGGACAGGGGTGTACCCGGAGAACGTGCTGCCGGAGTCTGAGAAAGAGATCATATGGACATCCGTAAACCGGATTCTGAATGAACAGTGGAATAAGACGATAGAGGATCTGCGGAACTGTTGGAATGAGGTACAGGCGCTTGCCTACTCACTGATTTATATGCAGGAATTGGTGGGCGATAAGGTGGAGGAAGTCATTCGGAGCAAAGTGCCGTATGTAGAGGAAACCTGCTTTTTGGATTCGGACAATGATTATATGAGATCAATAGGGTCCGGCGCAGAGACCGTGATTCCTTTTGGATATGCTGTCTATCCATATTATTTTAATTCCCAGATCAAGACCCGGCCGGAAGAAGAGGACATGCCGGAGACAGAGGGCAGACATTATTTTTACGCGGTGAAAAAGGCGGAAGAATCTCTGGGTTTTTCCGAGAATCTGCAGGAGGCGTTTACATTCGCGTATGGAAAGGGCGCAAGCTGCCGACGGTTTGTAAGCCCGGAGGCTGCCCAGAGGTATCTGGATATGCTGGAGCTGAAAGTTTTCCGTCAGGGCGATAACCGTTTCTGCAATTTTTACGCGGATGCGCTGTCAGAGATGATAGATACCCGGACAAAGGTGAAGGATCTGATTATCCTGGAAGAAGGGGAAATCGGCTATTATCAGGTGAAGACAGACAAGGCAGGGGTGACATATCTGGCTATGCAGAAAAGGGAATGTATCGACTTGTACATGGAGAGCGCAGCGAAAGCGGGAATGCCTGTTGCATTGTATCTGATGAATGAATTGGCGGAAAGGTTTTTGGATGAGAATGAAAGCGCTTACCGGGTCATTCAGATATACGATAAGGAGCTTAAAGAGGAACTGCTGTATTATATGGGCGCCATGGAATATCAGGCTAAGCGGTATCGCAGGAATTTAGGCTATCAGGATTGAATGCGCACCATCCCTGGCCGGTGGGACGACTGAAAACGATACCATAAACGGTCATCAGAGGACTGCCGCACAATTTACCATGCGGCAGTCCTTTTGATGTGTTCGATAGGGGGCGTGGAATACCCGTAATAATTACGAATTGGCAGACGGAAGCCTGCTATACTATTTTCTGTAAGGAACGCACCTTGACAGGAACTTCACAATGACCGTCCGAAGGGATATTTCTCCGGAGAAATACGCTCAATGCCCCAATCGGTGCATGCGTATCAAGGGGAAGACAACGCCGCAGAAAAAGGGACTGGGGCAGGAACAGCATCGGGAAGAACGGCGCCGCGAAGAACAGTACGGGAGAACCTTGATATGCCTTATTATGTGTTTTCAGGATAAGGCTCGTACCTTGTAAATAGATGCTGTAATAAGGAAAGGAAGAGGGACGATAAACAGATGAAATGTAAAATCACAGATCCCAAGTACCATTTTATCACTCTGTTCGATGACGAGACTGGAGTCTATGTCCGCAGCGGCATTATCGAAAACGGCCGCGATACCGGCGCAGACCCGTTTATGGCATCGTTTCCCCATCTCATCGATGTGGGGGTGATGGGGCATTGTATCCATGGGAAAACAGGGCTGTGCCGGAAAGCGGGAATCGGCTGCTACCAGAACGGCGCAGTGACGGAAAAGCCGAATATGACAATAGACGATTTTCGATGGATTGCGGAGCAGTGCCGGGGCAGGACAAATCAGCTTGCCCTGGGCGGGCGGGGTGACCCAGACCAGCACGAACACTTTGAAGAGCTTCTTCAAATCTGCCGGGAAAACGGCCTGGTTCCCAACTTCACCACCTCCGGCTATGGACTGACGCCGGAATTGGCGGCTGTCTGCAGGAAATACTGCGGGGCGGTGGCTGTGAGCTGGTACCGCAGCACATATACACACAACGCAATCCGGATGCTCCTGGATGCGGGAGTGAAGACGAACATTCATTATGTTCTGGGACAAAACAGCATTGATGAAGCCATAGAGCGCCTGGAGAGAGACGATTTTCCCAAGGGCGTCAATGCCGTTATCTTTCTCCTTCATAAACCTGCCGGACAGGGGACCCGGGAAAATGTACTTGCGCCGGAGGATCCAAGGGTGAAGCGGTTTTTTGCACAGGTAGACAGAGACCATTCATTCAGGGTAGGTATGGACAGCTGCAATGTGCCGGGAGCCATCCGCTTTTGCAGAAACATTCTGCCCCAGTCTCTGGATACCTGCGAGGGCGGGAGATTTAGCTGCTATATCGGCGCCGACATGGTGATGTCAACCTGCAGCTTTGACCGGAAGGGGCGGTATGGGGTAGCGCTTAGGCCATGTACCATCGAAGACGCATGGAACAGCGAAGCCTTTGAACATTTCCGGAACCGTATGCGCAGCGCATGTCCGGACTGTAAAAAACGGGAGCTTTGCCTGGGCGGCTGCCCGCTGATGCCGGAAATTGTTTTCTGCAGCAGTGAACATAGAAAAATGGATCGATGAAAGGAAAAGATGGCTATGAAAATCAGAACAGATTTTGTGACCAATTCCAGCAGCAGTAATTATGTCACAATAAGCATTAAAAGCCCTAAATTAACAGAAATCATGTGTGCGGCAAGGCTATGTAAAGAAGATGGGGAACCCGATACATGGGGCTGCCGGGACAGATTAGAGATTGACGAATCAGAACAAATTGTAAAACTTGTGTGGGAAATATCGTCTATCATCTCTGACGGCGGCGAGTGGAATATGGAGGATTTGGAGCAGATGGACGAGGAGGATTTGGTGTATATCGGCTACCCGCCGGCTAGTTTAAGCGATATACCCGAAAACTTCGTCAGGCTGCTGAAAGAAGGCGGAGAATACCACCTGTATCAACAGGGCTATGATCTGACAAAGATTTGCAGCGCATTGGAGAAAAGCGGCGATGACATTCTTGCGGATACGGAAAGCGCTGACTGGAGTTATGAAACGGAAGGCCATGGGGAAGCCGCCCTGTTTAAATGGTTTTGGACTCTGTCAAAAATGATAGCCAGAAAGGAAAATCTGGATTACCTTCCCTCATTTGCGTATCTTTCGAGTTCTTTTCACTATGATAGGGAAAACGGGGAGTCCTTTAAAGGAGGATACTCATATGACGGAAATGAGGGGGATATGACATATCCTTTTGAGGACGATTTTACGGAGGATGAAGAGTAAGACAAAGGCATCATGTTGTTCACAGCAACATGATGCATACATACATTCGTGCCTTGTACAAGGACACATGGCAAAACGAAAAACCGTTCAGGCGAGGACGCCCAGGAAAGGAAAGCATAATGAAAAACACGAGGAATACCAGAAAGCAGAATACAGGGATCATCACCGCCCTCCTGGCGGCAGCACTGCTCTCCGCATCACTCACCGGCTGCGGCGAAACCGGCCAGCCGGTGG
>OFFG01000893.1_pt1 | contig 21196 bp, 16 predicted proteins | sample 1521331 | NCBI WGS metagenome assembly OFFG01 (sample SAMEA3504129, study PRJEB24116) | mouse gut metagenome | biome: mouse gut; feature: mouse-associated habitat; material: faeces | place: Denmark | collected 2011 | reverse complement strand
GCCACCGCGATGGTGCCCAATACCGCCAGGGTATTCCCCAAAAAACGTCCCAGCAGGGGGTGCAGCAGCCAGACCACCACGCCCATGGCCGCCGCCGCCAGGGCGTTGCGCCCCTGTTCCGGGGCGGCTCCGGCGTGGGAGGGGACGCCGTGGAACATGGCGTCGAACTTGGTGCTGGCCAGGAAGCCGTGGCCTCCGGCGGCTACGGTGCCTACCACCAGCCCATCCAGCAGGCCGACCGCAAGCACCTGCACCACATGCTCCTGCGCAAGGGCTACGGTGTGCGCAAGTCCGTGGTCATCGTGTACGCCTGGACGGCCCTGCTCGGCATCGGCGCCTGGGTCATGTCCACCACCCACGGCGTGGCGGTGTGGGCCATGATGATGATCATGCTCGTAGGTTCGTTCTTCATCCTCTGGAAGATCGGCATCTTCGACCAGGTCCTGCGCCACCACTACCACGGCCGCCATACCCGCCAGGAGGACAAGCCCCGCTGGTACGGCAAGCACGGGCGGTAGGGGAACGGACGCTTTAATCGGAGTCACCTGGCCCGACGTGGGCATTTTCCGCGCTTTTTCGCTGAACAAGGGTATGGGGCGCCGATGCTGTTTCTCGGTACCGTTGGAGAATCGTGGAGGGTCGCGGTCGCGGGGGCGAAGCAATGGTAAAATAGAGCCTTGCGTTGCAAGTCGCGAGAAATGAGGATCGTGAGCACTCTCTCAAAGATACTCAAGGAACAGTGGGATTGGCGCAAGCAGATTATGAGCCTGGGCCTGTTCGACCTGAAGAAGGTGTCGGCGGGCGCGGTGCTCGGGCCGCTCTGGTTCTTCGCGAAGCCGGCTGTGTACATCTTGGTGTTCTGGTTCGCCTTGGAAGTGGGTCTGCGCAGCGCCGACCAGACCGGCTCGAATGTGCCCTATATCCTGTGGCTCATGGGCGGTTTGGTTCCCTGGTTCTATATTCAGGAAATTCTCGGCACGGGTATCAACATCTTCAAGCGCTACTCCTATTTGGTGACGAAGATCAAATTCCCCCTCTCGGGCATTCCCACCATTTTCAGTATCTCCACTTTCGTCATCCAGCTGGGCCTCGTGTTGGCATTGCTGGTGGTGTACTTCCTCTGCGGGCAGCCGCTCGACCTTTATCTGCTGCAGTTGCCTGTGGCGCTCGTGCTCATGTTCCTGCTCTTCAACATGTTCTCGCTGGTGACGAGCTTGCTGTCGGCCATCAGCAAGGACTTCATGAACCTCATGAAGACGCTCTCCACGCCGCTGTTCTGGCTGTCGGGCGTTATCTTCAATGTGTACAACTTGCACCTGCCCGTTGTCGAGTTCATCCTCATGTTCAACCCGATCACCTTCATTGTGACGATGTACCGATGCGCGGTCTACGACAAGATGTGGATTTGGGACAAGCCCGAGGCGGTCATCGGGTTCGCCATTGTCTTTGCGCTCACGCTCATTGTCACGCTGGTGATTTACCGCCGCACCCACGAGGAGGTGGCTGATGTCCTCTAGCAATATCGAACAGGCACCAGTGGTTATCGAATTCGATCACGTTACCAAGACCTACAAGCTCTTCGAGAACGATCGTCAGCGGTTCCTCAGCGTATTCTGGGCTCCTGAGAAACGTCAGGGCATCACGAAGGTGAATGCCAGCAACGATCTGTCCTTCAAGATTCGCAAGGGCGAGGCCGTGGCGTTCCTCGGCCATAACGGGGCGGGGAAGTCGACGGCGTTGAAGATGATCACGGGCGTGACGTTTCCCACGTCGGGAACGGTAACGGTGAACGGCAGCGTGAGCGCGCTTCTGGAGTTGACCGCCGGGTTTGACATGGCGCTCACGGGGCGCGAGAACATCCATCTGCGCGGCCATGCCCTGGGGCTCGATAGCGACCAAATTGCGGCTTTGGAGCCGAAGGTGGTGGAATTCGCTGAGCTGGGCGTGTACATCGATCAGCCGGTGCGCACCTACTCGTCGGGCATGAAGTCGCGCCTGGGCTTCGCCTTCGCCGTGTCGAGCGATCCGGAGATCCTTGTTGTGGACGAGGCCCTTTCCGTGGGTGACAAGCGTTTCCAGCAGAAGTGCTTCGCCCGGGTGCGCGAGATCATGGAAGATGAGAACGTGACGGTGCTCTTCGTCACCCATTCATCGGGGGCGGCGCAGGAGTTCTGCACCCGCGGCATCGTACTCGACGCGGGAACCATGAAGTTCGACGGCAGTATTCAGGATGCCATCGCCTACTACGAGGGACACGAGTAGGTCTCTTGCTTGGCGGCCTTGTCAGAGGGGTGCGGCGGCACCGCATCTGGTTCTCGTTTCGAGAAGGCGCGTGGCTGCGCTTTCGCTCTCCCATGATTCGTCAGTTCGGCCAGCGTGCCACTTTGCAGGTTATGTTGGGTTTATCTGCGAGGACTCTTCTTCGCGCTGATAATGCTCTCGCAGATACGTTCCGTACACGAGCCCGTAGCGGGCAGGGTAACGTTAGCGGCAGTGAAGGCGGCATAGGCCGCATGGTAGAAGGAGCCAGCTTCGATGGCGTCCATGATGGCGTGGGGGTCGTCGGTGAAGAGGGCGGGCACGTCGTGTTCAAAATCGATGGTGAGCCCGCGCTTCTCGCGGTAGCTATTCCAATCGTAGGCGTACAGGTAAATGGGGAGATCGAGCAGTCCCGCTTCATAGATGACCGTGGAGTAGTCGCTGATGATGTAGTCGGCCGCAAAGAGAGCGTCGAAGGCATCTCCGGGGATGGTGACGACGCGAGGATCGTCGATGATCTGCCGACTGACGGGATGGGGCTTGTAGATGAAGTTGTAGCGGGAGAAATCGACGGCATCCAGGAGGGCTCGGGTGGCAGCGTCCTCGTTGGCGGCCGGTTGCTTGCGGAAGGTGGGGCAGTAGACGATGGTCTCGCGGCCGCGCAGTTGCGGGTGGGCGGCGAGGATCGCCTCGCGCTGCTGGGCGCGGTGGTTGGCGCTGAGCAGGAGATCGACATGGGGGAGGGGCGCCTCGAAGAGAACCGAGGGGTCGGCGTTGAAGGCCGCGGCGAAGGGCTCGGCGAAGCAGAGGGACGAGATGGCGATGGCGTCGTAGCCCTCGTGCATGTGCATGAGATGCGCCGTTGCCTCGGAATGCCCCTCCTCGGTGCCGAAGGCCGTGTAGCCGAACCGCTTCATATTGCCGAGCGAGTGCCACATTTGAATGACGGGTACGCGGATGCGATCGTGCAGAAGCCCCACGACGATGCAATAGGAATCGAGCACCACGGCTTGGCTCGTGGCGATATAGTAGGTCTGACGCACCATTTCGGGCAGATAGGCGAGAAGGTTGCGCAGCTGCTTGGCGAGCACGACAACCTCCCAGGAGGGCGTGCGCTGCTCGCAGTAGCCGCGGATGAGCTGAAAGTCAACCGGCTCGCTATCACTCTGCCGGCTGATGCACACGATGCGCTGCCGTGTGGGCAGCAGCGAGAAGAGCCCGTAGAGGACCGACAAAAGAAAAGTTGCTATGGCGACGGCGATATTGCGCACGGATTGTTCTCCTGGGCTTTCAAATTGAAATTTGGTTCACGCATGGGTATTTTAGCGCAGAGGATGACAGGTGACCATTTTTGAATCGTTCTCATGATAAAATTGCGATAATATTTTAATGCTGTCATAAAGGATGGGATTCGGCTGAAGGGGAGCCATGGGGTCATATATCGATGCTTCTGGGAGGCGTGCGGATTTCGATGCGATGTCTTTCGTGACTACCTATGAATCCACTTATTTTCTTAATCAGCCACGTACCGTTCGCGGCATCAGGCAGAGCAGTCGCTATGTGGAGGAGGAGATCGAGAAGGTTCTTACCAGGGGGTTTTCTTCCTGTGTTGATGTAGTGCGAGTAATGGCATGGAAAGCGGGGAAGATCAGGCATCGTTGTAGTGAGGATTCACGGTCGTTTGTATATTGCTCAGATTGGAATGGCATAGAAGAAGCGGCGATGAAGAAAGGAAGAGTCCCTAGCGCCTCTTTAAGGGAAGGGAGCGCCCTTGATATTCCGTCCTTTGCTGTATACGTATATCAAGAGGTGAGAACATGGGCGAGGGAATTGCAGAAGGCGGGAGGCCAAGGTATTCTGGAGAAAATGGAAAAGGTTTGTCCTGCAGGTATGGGTACTACGCAGATGCTCAGCCTTCTATATTTTATCTCGAACGGTGACTATCCTATAATCGACAGATTCGCTGGAACAGCCCTCAATGCCATTAAGCGAGGCGTTTGCTCGGAAGATGATGCGCCGGGCGTGTCGCTCTGGGAGAGCTTGCCGGAAAAAGGCTCAAGAGGTTTCAAGACCGTTTTTCAGGATCGTATTCTTCCGTATCGCGAATCATTAGATGATCTGTTCGGAAACGAGTGGAAAGCCAGCCGTAGGATCGATCGATCCCTCTGGGTTTACGGGCATCGATTTCCCGGAACTTCCTGCCGCTAAGGGTGGTTCAGAAGATCGTCGCATCTGTCGACGATCTTGCCATCTGCCTCTGTCCGAAAAGAACTTCTCGGACTTTCCGGATTTGCTTAATGGAGAAGTGGAGGTGTCGCAAAGATGTTAGAGCGCTTTAGGCCAAAGCACTTGGGTGCCAAGTTGAGCGGAATCCATTCGAATGTGCTTTCGGGTTTGGCGGTTACGATTTCAGTAATCTCGTTAGTGATCACTATTTTTCAGGGCTGTCAAGCTGACGCAGTAGGGAGGGAGGGGAATGAAATTGCATCTCGTCCAGAGATACTGATCAAAGACGGCTATGTCGCAATGGCTTGGAACGATGAAGGGGACGTTGTCGATCTTGCCGAATATGCAGATGATCTTGACTTGGAAAAGAGTCCCGGTGGTGAGCTGAGTATTCCAAGCGCAATGCTTGTCAATATCGGTAGGGGTCCTGCGCTCGATCTCGTTGTCGACTGGCGTGTCAAAGATAATGGCATGGCGCTTAGCGCGTTGTCGGATACGGAAATACAGTGTGGAGAGAAGGTTTATCGGGATGAAAGCATCGATGTTTTGGTACTCAATAACGATGCTCCTGCTATGCACTACTCCGTAAGGCAGACTCATCGCCTTAGTTTTATTCAAGAGGACGAGGAGCGGTATGTTTCATTTCCGTCCATTTATTTAGACCTCATAGCGCGGTACTGTTATGTCGGTTTGCCCGTAACGGATGGAAGCGTGGATTACTCAAGAGACTTTCGAGACACTGAAATGCCCGAGATCAGAATTAGTGTCGCATATCAGAATATATTGCAAAATAGGGATCATGGATCATTTGTGCTCAGATTCCATCCGATCGCATATGACAAGGAGGCAAACGGGTCGGGCATGTGCATGTTCGCGCTTTCGTCTTTTCCGGAATAGACTTATGAGCATGGGCATTTGGCGAACCGACGGATCGCTGCATGCTAATTGCTCGGAGAGCACATACGCCTGCGTCTTGTTTGCCGCATCTAGCCAAGAAGAGCGTTGCGCATGTTTCTATCTATAATCTCCCGCGGATTGTGGTTGCGCAGGATTTCCCTTTGTCGCACCTGTGCGACATGGGTATAGCGTTCGGTGGTTTTGACGGACGAATGTCCGAGAAAGCTTTGGATATAGCGAAGATTCACATTGTCCTCTAAGAGCATGGTGGCGAAAGTGTGTCTAAACATATGAGGCGTAATGTGGGCTGTGACGCCCGCTCGATGTGCGCGATTTCTGACAATTGCACGAACGCTTTGCTCGGATATCCGATTGCCGAAACGATTAAGGAAGAGGGGACTCTCTGATGATCGTGCCTCGCTCGGATTTAGTAAAGTGCCGCGTATTTTCAGATAGCTTTGCAGTGCCTCTCGGGTCACGGGGCTTTCCAGATGCGCAAGGCGTTCCTTTGATCCCTTCCCTAGAATTCTCACGAGGCTATCACGCATGCTGTAACTCTCAAGGTCGAGATGGCAGAGCTCAGATACGCGCATGCCGGTAGCGATGAGAAGTTCCAGTATTGCCTGATCGCGCACAGACAGCAAGCGCTGGAGAGGAGTATCATCTTCGTTTGTTTTTCTGGCAGCGAATAATTTGAGCAGATCGGCTGAGGTGATGGTTCTGGGTAGTCTCTGCGGCTCACGAATGGATATACGCATTGAGGAGAATGGATTTTGGTCGTCTTGCTCTGTTGAGCGATGGGCTGCAAATGCTCTGACAGATGCGATTTTTCTCTTAACTGAACTTGCGGCAAAACAGCAGTTCAAATGCGCTAAATATCCTTGAAGACATGTTCGGTCAAGAGTGCTCGAATCGCACTTCTCCATCCAAGCGAGCAGTTGCTCGAGATCGATTCGGTAGGCTCTCAAAGTGTGGGCACTGAGCCGTTTGCCTGTTTTGCAGTAGTGAAGATACGAGTTGATAGCGGGGCGAGTTACTTCCATAAGACCTCTCTTTCTCCGAGTTGTTGCACGGCAAGTATCGCCGAAGGAAGACGACGCGGCGAGAAGGCACCTATTGATAATCGCCAATTATCGGGAGGCTTAAGTGTGAGGATTCTCATCCCGCAAGTGAATCGATATGCGAGTATCGGCCTAATCAAGATGCTCAGAAACGTTCGCGAGCTAGACATTGAGATTTTTGGCTGCGACCCAATTCGCTTTGGAGAAGCTGCAGGAACGCTTCTGGTGGATCGTTTCATTCAATCCCCTCCTCTGGTGGAGGAGGGTACCCCTATCGGATGGCTAGAAGGCGTCTGCTCGAATCACGCCATAGATCTCGTTATTCCCTTCATGGGGAAAGAGATCTGGGATCTTACCAGCTCTGATTTTGTGCTTCCTTCTAAAGTTGTTCTGCCTTCGCGGGACGTTGTCGAAATTTTTTTCGATAAAGCACAAGCGAATGAAGCCATTCTTAATTTGGGAATACGAACGCCACCTCTAGTAAACGATTTCTTTAACGGACCTCGAGATGTTATCATTCGCAAAAAACATTCAGTGGGAAGCAAGGGGATACTTTTTCTTGATTTAGACAAAGATCAGATGATTCCAAATTGGTTTCACAACAATGCCTTTGCGCAAGAGAGAATTCATGGCGCGGAATATACCGTCGACGTATTTTGCAACGCGGACGGAGATCCCTTGATCGTGCTGCCGAGACGAAGAATGAGCATTAGGGAGGGGGTCTCTATCACCTGCCAACTTGAGAATAATGCAGAGCTAATTGCAGCCGTGGACAAAATATATGAGGCATTTAAGATTCCAGGATTTTCCTGTACGCAGTTTATTGTCTCGGAGGGTGCTCCTTATTTTATTGAGCTCAATCCTCGAATCGGCGGAACTGCTATCGCCGGAGCTATCGGCTCCTTCAATTATATGTCTCTCTTTCTGCGGCACTTCGTGCTGGGCGAAAAGCTCGAGGCTCGTGAGCATTATATGCGGCAGGTTGTATGGGGATCCATTGTGACTCGATATTACGAAGAGGTGGTTTATAGTTCGGGTAAATCGAAGGTCCAATAGGCGAGACCGCCTGCATACCAACCGTGTTTGAAAAGATAATCGCAAGCAAACTTATCACCGGACCGAAGCGCCTGAATTGGCTTACACCGCTCAGATAGCTTCTCCATTTTTAGAGAGTGCTCATGCGCCTTCCTCTCGTTTCCCATGAGCGTGTAGACCGCTTGAAAGTTATTATGCACGAGGCAGACACAGTCTTTATCCGGCTCTAGCGGCGTTAGCTCCTCGGCACGAGCCGCCAGATAATCTACCTTGCCAAACTCCTCATTAGCGCAGCACCAGGCAATTTTATTCATGATTATCGCCAATTTATCAAAGGGTACAACTGCCGATTCTTCCGCCTCGTCGAGAAGATCCCACACTTTCCTGTCGTAACATCCCATTCTCAAAAACGCTAGGGACTCATTGACAAGAGTCATGTGCTTTCCAATATACTCATTCTTTAAATACTTCTTTGCGCTATTGAGGCAGCGAAGGGCTTCGTCCGGGTTTCCCGTTTGCGCATGCAGATACGCCAAGTTCACTAGTGACTTGCCCGCCTGGCGAAAGAGCCCCAACTTCTCGAAAGTATCGGCGCTTTTTCGGACAAATTTAACAGCTTCCTTGCGGCCCATAAAAAGCTCAGACAAGCGTAGGAGAATAGCTTCTTCGTGGGTGCCCCGAACGCTAGGACTCCTTTTGAGCCTCTCTGCCAACTCCTCGCATTTTTTATACTCGCTAAGCGATCTGTAGCTCGCAAGAACCGTCAATGAAACCTCGATCCACTCCCTCCTTTCCGTAATCTCCTCCTGGGGAAGGGCTTCGAACAGCTTAATGTTCTCTTCGTGCCGATCAAGTGCAGAAAGAAAAGACGCTTTATAGGCTAGAACTTTCGAAGCAGAGAAGAGCTTCGGATTGTCCTCCATGATCGCCAAAACCTCAAACCCTTCTTGATACAGTTCGCATGCAAAGCAGATATCAAGAACAGTCCAGTAATTGTTGACCTGCTCGCCAATTTCCCCTTTTGTGCACTCGACGAATTGGCTCATGTAGCCCCAAGCTTGTTTTGGGGAAATCCTCTGCACTGCCTCTCGCTGGATCTTCTCCAGTAATGTGCCGAGTTTTTTCGGGTCGCTAGCAGCATAGAGCGAGACGAGGTGCATCCATGCCACATCTCTTCCGCCGCCGGTCTCACCGTAATCGAGGTCGACGCTTTCGTAATATCTGAGAAGATGGTGTCTGCCTCGATATAGCGCAGCACGAATACGCGCGTTGTCTGTTTGGATGATTGCGTCGCCTATGGAAGCATGGGAAAGCCTTACTGTGTCGCCCTCCACGATGACCAACTTCCTATTTACCAAATGCGAGACGGTGGCAGTAATGTCAGTTTCTGATTTTTCGAGCACGCATTCGAGTACACTTAAACTGCATCTCCCCCTGTCTGCTGCGATGACGACCAATATTTCAAGTTGGGCATCATCGAGTTGCAACACGGCCGATTCGTATACAGCCGTAGGGCTGTTTGGGCTGCCCGCATTTCTATTTTTCAGCTCTTCAAAATAAACGAACACGCTGTAAAGATTCCCCCTCGAGCTTTCTAAGTAGTATTCGATGAGTTTTTCGCTTTCGTGCTCCGAGCACAACGCCCCATCGCTAAACCGATGAACAGCATCACATATATGATTTTCCCCCAGCTTTTCGAGTGCATACAGCCTTGTCTCAACCTGCGTCGATCGCCATCTATCCTTCATGCGAATAGCCTCTTCGATGCCATGGTTATCACCAATGGTATACTCGAGCAAGACAACATGGCGAAGACGTCTCGTGGAGTTGAGAATATCACCAATTTTTTCAAAAGAGTATTCATCAATGTTTTGGGCGTTTTCGATCGCAACAATGGTTTTGCGTTCTCCCATAATTTTTTCGATATAAGAGGCTTGCAGGGTGATGCCGATCTCGGAGCTCTCGAACTGAAAATCGTTCGCATCATATTCGCCGAGATTGAAGAGCCGCTTTAGCATCTCCGCAACGGCGAATCTTCTCGTTTTCTGTCCGCGGCTCTTATTTCCGAAAAAATCAAGAAGACGTCGGGCGTTCCTTCTTTTTCTCTCAGAAGAGCTGAGGTAGAAATCTTGAAACGAGAGCTCTCCGGCATTCGCAAGCACGTCTTTCATTTTGTCAAAGACGGTATGCAAATAAAGGCCTTTTGGAGAGGAGAGCAGGTTATCATTTTCAACTGAAGGCACAGAATTGATTATCAGAAATCCAGGATCCTTTGATGACAATTCAGCCAAAAGCTTTCTCTTGAGAGCGGTTTTTCCAAGACCCGATTCGGCGTAGAGAATAATCACAATACTATTGCTTGACTCACGAATCTCATTAAGGAGTTGCTGCGATATTCCAACCCTATCGACAACATCTCTAGCCAAGATATTTCTTTCATTGTAGTCATGCTCAAAAACTGGCTTAATCACCTAGCATACTCCCGATAATTGGCGATTATCAATAGGTGGACTCAATTATACTGGAAAGGGGAAACTCTGGGGCCTAGAGAGAACGATGAGACCCCCCTTATTGCATTGAAGCGCAACGCTGGGGGTGTTGTGATTGAATGGCAATTATCGAGGCTTTCCGAGATGAGGTGTTACATTACTGTGCATGCCTTAGGCATTTCGGCAATTCTGCGACCTAGTTGTTTTCTCTCTCCGGTGTGTTTGGCAAGCTGCTGCACTCTTTCGCTATGTGGAAGACGTCGTCAAGAAGTTATGAACTCCAGCGCCAAGAGATTGCGCGCGGCGCGTCGAATCCCATTGTGCGTCTGGCGTGGAGTGAGAGAGGTGCGCGGGGGAGCGTGGTAAAATTGCATCCATAACTGATCCAAGCGTCTTTCGGGGCACGTTCAGTGTCAACTAGTGAAGGAGCACCTATGCAATTTGCTGCTATTCTTGCCGGTGGTTCGGGAGTTCGGATGGGGAACCCCAATAAGCCGAAGCAGTTCTTCTATCTGGGCGATAAGCCCATTCTTGTTCATACGCTCGAGAAATTCTGCGCCAGTGGGTGCTTCGATGCGGTCCTCATTCTCACGCCGGCTACGTGGGTTCAGCAGACTAAGGACATCATTGCAAAGCACTGTCCGCAATATGTCGATCAAGTCGCCGTCATCGCTGGCGGCGCCGAGCGCAACGATACCATCATGAACGCGATCCACTACTTTGAGGACGAATGCCAGGCCGACGATGATGCCATTATCGTCACCCATGATGCCGTGCGCCCCTTCGTCTCACTGCGCATCATCGAGGACAATATCGCTGCCGCGCTCGCTCAGGGCGCCTGTGATACCGTCGTGCCCGCCACCGACACCATCGTCGAGAGCCTCGACGGCAAACTTATCTCGTCCATCCCCAACCGCAGCGTGCTCTATCAGGGGCAGACCCCGCAAAGTTTCAATATGCGTGAGTTGCGCGATACGCTGGAATCGCTCACTCCCGAAGAGAGCGCCATTCTCACCGATGCCTGCAAGGCCTTTGTCCTGCGTGGGAAGAACGTGGCCTTGGTGCGCGGCGACGTGTCGAACATCAAGATCACGTACCCGCAGGATCTGCGGGTGGCCGAAGCGATGCTGGAGGGCTAGCCGATGCTGAACACCGTCTATCGCCTTACGGCACCCCGCACCATCGAGCCGGTCGTCGTGTCCCAGGATACTGCCGGTAAGGTGATCGTGCGACCGACGCATCTGTCCATTTGCAATGCGGATCAACGCTACTACCAGGGAACGCGCAGTAAGGAGGTGCTCGCCAAGAAGTTGCCCATGGCGCTTATTCACGAGGGTATCGGCCGTGTGGTCGGCGACGATACGGGCACGTTCACTCCCGGCGATTGCGTGGTCATGCTTCCCAATGCCCCGGTAGAGAAGGATGCGTTCATTGCCGAAAACTATCTGCGCTCTAGCCAATTTTGCGGCAGCGGCTTCGATGGCTTCATGCAGGAGGCCATGGTGTTGCCCCCCGAGCGCGTGGTCCTGCTCCCACGGGATGTAAACGGTGAAGTCGCTGCTTTTACCGAGTTGGTGAGCGTGGCGACCCATGCTTTGTCGCGATTTGACGCTATCGCCCATGGTCGTCGAGAGCGGCTCGGCGTATGGGGGGACGGCAACATGGGTTATATCGTCTCGTTGCTCCTGCACTTGAAGTATCCCGAGGCCAAGATCGTCGTGTTCGGTCGTAACGAATCGAAGCTGCGCGATTTTACGTTTGCCGACGAGACACATCTCGTGGATGATGTCAGCGGCGTGAAATTGGTCGATCATGCCTTCGAGTGCGCTGGAGGCGAGGGATCGGTAGTTGCCATCGAACAAATTATCGACCGAATCAACCCTGAGGGCACCGTGTCGCTGCTGGGTGTATCCGAGAACAATGTGCCCATTAATACTCGCATGGTGCTGGAGAAGGGCCTGCGCCTTTTTGGCAGCAGCCGCAGTGGACGGGCCGACTTCGAGGCTACGGTGCAGCTGTACCGCGACCATCCGGAGGTGCTCGACTACCTGACTGCTCTGGTGGACAGCGTGAATGAGGCCCGGCAAATCTCGGACATCTCTGCGGCGTTCGAGGCGGACATTCGCAAACCCATGGGCAAGACAGTCATTCGGTGGAACATGTAGGTGGGCTTGTGTCTGCGATCGCCCATGAACAGGAGCCGCTCCCGCTTCCTGCGAGGATCAGAAACGCCATTTTGAGACGGGTGCGGAAAATGGTAAAAGACGTGGCCTTCTTCTGGTGGCTCCCTTCTATCTATCGGAAGGCGGCAAAAGAGCCAGTTGTGGAAGGCGAAGTGCTGTTTCTCGAGAACAAGGAAAGTTGTCTGCCCGAGAGCTTCAGCGTTTTGTACGAGCGCTTAAGCGGAGAGCCGGGGCTGGAGCTCGAGTTTGCGTCTCTCGGCGAAACCCGAGTGCGGCTACGTCAGTACTACCGCAATTGCGCGCAGTTTGTGCGAAGCATGGCAACGGCTCAGTATGTGTTCCTGAACGATGCTTCTAATGTCGTGAGTTGCGTACCCTTGCGTCCTGAGACGAAGGTGGTGCAGCTGTGGCATGGGTGCGGAGCATTCAAGAAATGGGGGATGAGCACCGCCGACCTCATCTTCGGGGGCAGTCGTGAGGACATTCTGCGCCATCCCTTCTACAAGAATCTCTCTCTAGTGACCGTGAGCAGTCCCGAGGTTGCCTGGGCTTACGAGGAGGCCATGGTTCTTCAGGATGACCCGGGCATCGTGCAGCCCATTGGTGTGAGCCGCACGGACGTGTTCTTCGATGACGAATATATCGAGAATGGACGCAGAGCGCTTCGTGCGCTGGTTCCAGCGGCGGAGCACAAGAAAGTTATCCTGTATGCCCCCACTTTTCGCGGGAGGGTGGCAAGTGCGGAAGGACCTGACGAGCTCGACATCAATGCGATGAGGGAATCCCTTGCCGATGACTACGTCCTGATCATCAAGCACCATCCGTTTGTCAAAGAGAGGCCGCAGATCCCCTCAAATTGTTCTGACTTCGCTTTCGATGTCTCTGATCAGATTTCCATTAGCGAACTGCTCTGTGGCGCTGACATGGTGATCTCTGATTATTCTTCGCTCGTATTTGAATACTCTCTTTTCGAACGCCCGATGGTGTTCTTCGCGTTCGACAAAGAGGAGTACGCGGATTGGCGTGGCTTTTACTACACTTACGAGGAGCTGGCTCCCGGTCCCATCTGCACCACGACATCCGAGCTCTTACAGCAAATTCATGATCTTGAGAGCCATTTCGATCCGTCACGAATTCGGGCTTTCCGGGAGAAGTTCATGGCCGCGTGCGATGGTTGTTCAACCGATCGAATTATTGCGCGGGTGTTTGGTGATAAGTAATGACCTTCCTGCAACGATAGGGTGAGGGAAATGACTAGCGATAGACAAAATGACAGTGTATTTATTGCCTCTGTCATAGTGCCGGTATATAACAAGGAGGAGACTCTCGCAGCATGTGTTGAATCTCTTCTGGAGCAGACAGTAGATAGCAGTAAGGTTGAGATATTACTTGTCGACGATGGATCTTGTGATGGCAGCTTGGAGATCTGCACCAATCTTGCCGCAAAGAACGAGAACGTCTTCGTGATTTCCCAGGATAATCAGGGCGTTTCCAGTGCGCGAAATACGGGTATTCTGCACGCACGCGGTCGATACCTCCTGTTTCTCGATGCAGACGATTCGTTCTCTAGCGAGACCATAGAGAATGTCGTTGGGGCATTCGAGGACATGGGCGACGAAGTTGATCTGGTAACTTACCCTATCTGCTACTTAAATGCGAAGACGGGAAAGACCCACGGACACAAGCGCACGCGATGGCTGAAGGAAACGGGTGTGTACGATTTGGAGGAGTACCCTGCCATCGCGCAAACAACCATGAATGTGTGCGTAAGGAAGCTGGAAGACCCTATCTTGTTCAGCCCGAATCTCAAGATGGGGGAGGATCAATTATTCATAAGCAGCTATCTTGCCCGAAAGGGAAAAATCGGCTTCTGCCAGTCTGCTGAATACGTTTACGTTAAGGACGGCAGCAACTCTTCGGCTAAGGGCAATAATCCGCTGTACGCATACAACGACATGATGGCGCTGTACTCGGCATTGCTCGAGATGGCCCGCGTTGATTCCCGTATGGCCTCTTACGCTTATCAAACTATCCTCTATAACATTGATTGGCGTCTGAAGAGCAATCTGTTGTTTCCCATATATGCTACGGGGTCAGAGCGAGTAAAAGAGGAGGAGAGGCTTTCCGCCATACTGCGGAGTATTCCTGCCGAAGAGTATGTGGCCTCTCCATATCTTGACGAATATCATAAGTCATATCTCATAAAGCACTATATTCTATCTGAGGATCCCTCCTCTGTCGTCTTTGAGAAAAGGTGTACAACAGTGGAGATTGCGCCAGGAGTTGAATGGGAGACACTGGCGCCAAAATTACTCATTACCGAATCCTTCCTTCAGGAGGGCTACTGGTACTTCACGGGTCGTATTGTCTGCCCGGCTTTCGCCCTGACCGATGAGGTGCGATTCTTCGCGTTCGTCGGGGATAGAATCATCGATGTCAACACCACTTCGTCGTCATATGATTACAGCAGAAGCAAGGTTCCAACGGCCAAGTGCTACACCTTCTATTTTGGTGTACCGCTCGAATGGCGGAGCGATTCGGGGAGCATCCGCTTCTTCGGTTCGGTCGGTGAGTCGTGGATCCCCTTTATCCGCACTCAGTTCTCGTTGCGTCGCCACAATGGTCAGCTTCTCTATAAAACTCTAAGAGTGGGGGAATGGGGAGCGAAGTGCGAAAACAGCGAGATTGTCATTGCAAAGCTGACTCTGAGGGAGAAGTTGAAGCGATCCGCATGGTTTCTGAGGCACCCACGAGATGTCGCAAAGCGGATTGCCGTGCGTGACAAGAGAAGGAAGTTGCGCGATCGGGATGTGTGGATGTACGTTGATCTGCCCACCTCTGCGCAGGAGGGGAATGCTTTGACCCTCTTGCTCCACGATCTCGCCCAGTACGATGGCGTGGAGCGCTACTATGTGACCAATTGCGCCACTGAGCTTACGGCGAAGTATCCCCAACTTGAGGGAAAGTGCATCCATGCGGGAACGGCGGAGCATCTGTACATTGCCTTAAGCAGCCAATTTATCTTTGCTTCCTATTTGGAGGGTTTCACCTTCAGGCCAATGCGGCAGAGGACCTTTAACTTGCTGGCTGATCTTTCTCGTGGCGATCAAACCCTTGTATATTTGCAGCATGGAATTCTTCATGCTCACATGCCTTGGTATATTTCTTTCGATAGGCGCATGTTCGACTACGTGATCGTCTCGACGCGACTGGAGGAGAGAACCTTCACTGAAAAATATCAGTATCCCCGTCAGTCCATTGTCCCCACCGGTGCTCCGCGTCTTGATTGCCTTGATCCCGAAAGACGCAAGCAGAATAAAATTCTTCTCGTGCCGTCTTGGCGAGGTTATTTGGTGACTGGCAAGGCTTCTGAACGTATTGGCCTTGATGAAATGTTTGTCAATTCTTCCTTCTACCAAGGCACGGTGGAGATGGTTCGGGCCATTGTCGCCTCGGGGGTGTTGGAGAAATACGGCTGCAGCCTTGATATTAAGCTGCACCCCAATTTCGAATGCTACGAGCATCTGTTTTCCTTCGATGCCGATAACGTGAATCTGGTTCATGGAAAAATAGATGAAGGATCGTATCGGGTTGCCATTTCTGATTTCTCGTCCTATATCTATGATTTCGTATATAGCGGATGCGACATCATTTATTTTATCCCCGATATCGTTGAGTTCCGCGCCGGCTTGAACCATTATTGGGAACTCGATCTTGCATTTGAAGAGGGTTTTGGGCCGTTTTGCGGCACACCGGGGGAGGTGTGCGAGAATTTGGCCCTTTTGCTTGGAACGGATTCAGCCTCAATGGAAATGCGCGCCGAGTATCACCGGAGGGCTGAGGAATTCTTCCTCCATCGCGATTCGAAAAACTGCGAGCGCTTCTATCGAGCGCTTTCGCAAGGGGAAGTGCGCGCACTTGATCTGAGGAGGGAGTTGTCGGGCGTCGAGCTCTCTGACAGCGGGGATGACGAGGATGCTGATACGGTAACGGGACGAGAGGACTTCTAGATACAGGTGGATGCGAGGCGGGCTGAAAGAATGCAGAGCGGAGTAATGCAGCAAGGTGCGGCGTTTTCCCGTGCGTGTTTATCGCGCGGGAAGATGTCGTGGGCGACAGTAGCCTTTTTTGCTCTGCTCATACTGCCTTTTTTTGAGCCAAGGGTATTGTCTGTTTTTGTCTCAGATGCCTTTAGCGTAATTTACGATTGCTGGCGGGTGCTGAGCGCCGGATTGATAGCGGCCCTTTATGTGGTTCGTGCTAAAAAGAGGGCTTACGATGCCCTGGGTGTTGCCGTGCCCCTTGTGATACTTTGCTCGACTTTTCTGAATGCAGGACTGGGCAGTGCGACGGACTACTTTCTCTGGATAGGGGATTGGCTTCCATTTTTCACCGGCATTCTCCTTGTGGGCTATGCCCGGGAGGCTAAGAAGAAAGAGCTCATCTGGGCCCTCATGCTCGTTTCATCGGCAATATCCTTTGCGAACTGCCTGTTCGTTCTCATGTTTCCGAAGGGAATTCCCATTGGCGGTCTTATGGGCTCGGTCTATTTTCTCGGGCATAAGAATGTGGCCATTTACGCTATCCTGCCCTCTGTGGGTATGTCGTTCTTGATAGATGGCAACCGCGGCAGAATATGCTCCCCGCGGACAGCTGTTTTATTTCTTATGGGATTGATTCAATGCATGGTTGCATACTCGGCAACCTCCATTGTGGCGATGGGGCTGTTCACACTGTTCGCTCTTTTGTCGATCAACCGGTCGGCTCGGGTGAAAACCACTATGCTGTATGGCGTTGTGGGTTACGCCGCTGTGTTTGTCTCAATTGTTCTGTTGAGACTTCAGAACTTGGCAGCGCCTTTTATCGAGGGTGTTCTACATAAATCGACATCCTTTACCTTGAGAACCGATGTATGGGACGGGGTTTTATCGATTATGGGGGGCAGCCCATTGTTGGGTTACGGGCTCTCCCTTCGAGGGCACCTCGATTTCAATGGATTCGCTTACGCGCATCCCCACAACGATCTGCTGTCGGTTCCGTTGTCAGGTGGAATTTTGGCGCTCGCACTTTACGTGGCGCTTATCGTATTGTCGGCGACGATGCTGTTTCGCGTGCGCGGCCAGAGGACGGCTGGGGCTCTTTCGGCCATGGCGGTAGGCTTCTTTGCTATAGCGCTCATGGAGCCCCTCTATACTATCTCGTGGCCCTTGCTCTTGGCCCTCTGCTATGCAGAAGGCGCAGAATCTCGTGACGGCGCGTCCCAATCGGCGGTATTTGCTTCGAACAACATGATATCTGAGGGCATTTCGTCAGCTCTATCGCGCTTGTCTCGCTTCCGGGTTAAGTGAGGCAAGAACCTGCGGGTCTGTCGCTGAAGGTTGAGGTGGTCGCTAAGCTTTGTGAGATGTCTTTGAGTCTAGAAAGTTACCTCGCTCTGTATCGGCAAGGGGAGCTTTGCCAATGCTGCGTTGACTGGGGATGTCCGCTGGAGTTCGATAAAAGCTTGTAAAGCTTCGACTGATTGTTAAATCACAGGGTGCCTCTCACTTAAAGTCGGAGCCGATGGTTATACTTGTTACTTCGGCAAGTACTTCTTGATTTGCCTGACAAAGGCTACGGTATATTATTAGATATCACTTCACTAAGCGTAAAGCCTGAAAGTTCGAGTTGCGATAAATCAAGCTTTCAGCTTTTATGCCTTGGATGGCAACCAACATGCTAGAATCACTCGTGAGCCTTGACGATAAGCGCGGGTGTATCTGCGGTGAGATTGACCATCGATTGGGAAAGGATTTGGGATGAGCCAGAAAGAAATCGAATGGAATTATGGAAATGATTGGAAAAAGTACGATAACGGAATCATTTCTTACGCTGTCTTAAAGGAACACGTTGAGTTTTATGCCGATCAAATGGAGAGATACGATTCAGACCGGGCCGCCGAAATGAGAAGGAGCGTCGGTTAGATTGGATATTGGCCTTAGGCATTTATGTGCGCCTAAGGCGCACGCGATGTGGATCGTTGCAGGCGGCCAGCTATTTAGCAAAACGAGGGTGGGTCGTACCCTATTCCCGCTTTGTTGGGCCGATCATGCTATTGCGCCTGCGTGAGAACGCAGATCAAGCGTCCGATTGGGCGGTTCGGCTAAGGGTTGGACACTTCGTGTAAATATGATATCTCCCTCTGGCCTCGACGGGGTACTCGGCTTGCCGTCGAGGCCGGGGGAGGACAATTGTTGGCCACCATACGCCGGAGCACTCTAGTTCGCTAGATATCATTTCCAAACCAAGGATCGAAAGCAGGGAAGTAGTTGCAGGGTGTTTTCTGGAGGAATGCAACAAAAAATTTCGTGATAACATCAAAGATATATCGAGCATCTTTTTCGCTCGGTCGGTATCGTCCGGACTTTTTCATAAATTCTAGCAGGCGGCTGTCAGTCATCGGCGCCGATGAGGTCCTCCTCTTTGAGAAGGACGTTCAGAGTATCTTCGACGGTCTAGTTGGATTAGTTCTTTGAGCTCGTCGCACAGGGGCGGTTTCATCGAGTGGAACGACAGGGTCGGTCATGGCTCTGCCCCCAATATGATTGAATTCAGGTAACTCAATCATATTGGGGGCAGAGCCATGCCTTTTGATATCTAGGTGTTGTGTGCCAATAGGTTGTTTTGGGCGGACGATGCGCGACATGGACGGTGGGCTCCCGCAGGAGTTGCGTGGCCTGCCCCAACTATAGTGGTCGAAAGCGAGAGGGAGCTCATGCTCTCTCTCGCTTTCACGGGCTCTGTCACGCCGTTACTCTGGAGAGTGTGTGGTTCGTGCGTTCGACCTTGCCGCTCTGCAAAAAAAAGAAGAGCTTCGTGAGGATGAGGTGGTTCCCGCCCGATCCCAGTATGTTGTTGAGTTTGCTGCTACAGTGGTGGTTTGCTGTCAGTCATCGCGCGCTTGACGAGGACGCTCAACCTCGCGAAGAAGGTCGCGTGCGGGTCATGATGCCGTGCGCATGCTCTTGCGTTCAGTAGGTGGCAGCTTGGTGTAAATGATCCAGCCACAGTCGCCGACGGTACTGCGGGCCGGATACTTTGAATTGTCCGGCGATTTGCACTCATCTGACGTGTGCGGGAGCTTCCGTTTTTACCTCGGGGACGAGCATCTCCCGCTCCCGAGGAGTGAGCCTTACGCTAGGGTGCTGTGTGGCGTGGATCCTTGCAGTAGAGTTCGATGCTTCATAGCTTGACGGAAGCCCCTCCTGCTGCTATCGATTAATGATAAATTTCTATAGCTTCAACTTTTGAAAACGCTTGGCATCGTATAGATAGCTCAGGAAGTCGCCATCCTCGTCTATTATCCCCAGTCTCAGGGAAAGGGGCTCGTGAAAGTAGGGGCTTCCGGCATCGTCCGAATCATCATAGACTGGTTCGTCAAGAAGTTCGAGAACAATAGCAAGTTCGCCATCTTCTGGTCGCGCTTTGTTTCGCAGCCCCTCTTTCCACACAACGATATCGCCCACATTAAATTGTGACGTTTCGAGCAATGTCTGACAGAGAACGTTTAACTGGGCCGCCTTTTCGACCAGCTCCGCTCTCTTTCTTTGATTTATGCCTTCAAGGACGCTTTCCAGGGTTTTTTCGCTGGGTACAGCTGGATCCAGCGACTCCATCCCATCATTCACTAGTGCTCTCCTTTCAAGTTGTCTTTGCGAAAAGATTCTTTACGATTGAGATAATTTTGTGGTCTGGTACCCCCATTCGGATTAGGTGATAGTAGCCTACAAGTATTCAAACGAATATTGCTATTGTTAAAACTTTGATTACTATTCTTTAGGGTAAAAATAAGAATGCCTATATCTTCCGTTTCCTCTGCGTTTGCGAAGAGGAAGTCGGGTGATCCTGATCCGATAGAATCTGTAATAGAAGCGATGCTGGTATATGTGCGTGGCTCGCTTCTCCCTGCTGTTGGAAGATCGCTTGCTGGCCTGTGATTCGAATTTCTTTTTGAGTTATTCGGAGGATGATCGATACTCGTCAGAGCAACACCGAATAGTTCATTGCGAAACTTAATTAGTCCGATCAGAAAAACAACAATAGGTATTGCTGTGAAAAGATATAAAAATATTGTACTAGACACTTGGCGAAACCTTCTTCCTGGCGAAAGTGAAAATTGCGCCAAAACTAAGCTGTGTTAGGGTCATGCCGATCAAGGCAATGGCTGCTATTCCAGCATCCCCAGCATGTGAATACTGAATGCTAACGTTTAAAGTGTCAGCGTTCTCGCAAAGATAAACCAGCACACCCAAAGAGCAGAACACCGTTGCGCAACAGCCTGGCAGCGTAATCCCGAAGAAACGAGATAGTTGGGACAGTTCATTAAACTCATCAGATACAACCAATGAGGCAATTTCAGTTATCATCAGAACTGAAATTGCAAGGAGAAAGGTCGAACTGGTAATCAGGGTTACCAAGGATTTCCCGATATCGGCCTCTATGCTGAAAAAGGCATCAACGATAAAGCAGAGAAGAAAGGGGAAGCCCATGGAAAGAATCGAGAGCAGAAAACTCTGAAACCGATCTAATGGTACTTGGTGCAGCTTTTCTTTAAGGGCTGACATCATTTTATTCTTCCCTGTTAGTTCCAAAAAACATCAACTATATAGTCAATATTGTCTCATCATACCATATCTGATCGATGGTAATTTTCGAAAATATGTTACTTGGCATCTTGGATAAGCACAACTTTCTCTAACGAAAAAGACATTTGGTCTGGTGGTCGTACGTTTTCTGGCTATGTTTCTAATGTTAATGTTTGCATAGCTTCGATTAGTGCGATAGCCGCCTTTCGCCCGGAGTGTCCAACTGTGAGGTTAATGGATTCGGTGAAAAAGCGATAGATGTGTGCGGACTAGCGTGGCGCATGGCCTGGGAGATGTCTCTATAGTTTTGTCGACCTCTTGGTTGGCTCAGTGCGGCGGGGATTTTGGCGCACCGAGCAGCCCCCCTCCGGGGCTCGCGGCGTGGGGCGGCGGCTACGCGGCGGCGTCGGAGAGCTGTGCCC
>OFFG01000892.1_pt1 | contig 21204 bp, 14 predicted proteins | sample 1521331 | NCBI WGS metagenome assembly OFFG01 (sample SAMEA3504129, study PRJEB24116) | mouse gut metagenome | biome: mouse gut; feature: mouse-associated habitat; material: faeces | place: Denmark | collected 2011 | reverse complement strand
TCCCGGCCACCACGGTAATGCTGAGTACAATCACATAGATGTAACCAAATTTCCAGACAAGTTCCGGCATATTGGTGAAATTCATTCCGTACCAGCCCACAATCAAGGTCAGAGGCTGGAAAATAATCGTCACAATCGTGAACAGCTTCATAGTGTTGTTCAGATTATAATTCAGCGTGGCGTCCAAAGCCTCCCTCAGATGGATAAGGTTGTCGCAAAGGAGCTGGGTATTGTTGCTCAGGCGTTCGGATTTATCCGTAAAAATCTTAAAATAGCGCAGATCCTCCTCCTCGAAGAGATCATTTTCATTCTCCTGAAGAGCCTCGCCGATGTCAATCAGCTGGTCGTAATAGTTCTTCAGGGTGGACAGACGGTTCCGCAGATCAAAAATCTCTTTATTCAGATCTTCATCCATCTTCCCGTTTACAACCTCCCGCTCCATCGCAATGATCTGCCGCTCCGTCATCACAAGTCCCCGGTTGCCGCTGGAGAGAAGACGCTCCAGCACGCCGTAGATCACCTTTTCCATCGTAGCATTCTGCCGGAAGCGTCCGATGGCATCCAGGAACATCTGGCGGATACTGTCGCCCTTGTCAATAATTTTTATTATAATAAAGAGATTTTTCTTGATAAAAAAGCCGATGCGGTTGCGCTTGCTGCTTAAGTTCAGGATATCCACAATGTTGATCATGCCGAAGCTAAACTCATCATACACATCAATACTTGTCCGAAAATGAGTAAAATCCGTCATACAGTCCTTTACGGCCACCTCGGACAGGCCAAGCTTGTCATAGCATTTGCGCAGCTCATCCAGTGTCAGATAGCCTACGCAGATATCGTGGCTGTCGATCTGCTCCAGGGTTACCTCCTGAATTTCCTTTTCATGTATGGAATAAAACATTTCGTTAAGCCCCCTGAAAGTATTTTCTATATCTTATCATGTATGGGCATCAGATGTCACGTTGATTTTCGATCTTTTGTATATGATATTTTGTATGTGGTTAAGGAGGAACGACCTGTTATTGAAATGATTTTTGATATGTATGTAAATAAAGGTTGGGGGTGTCAGAAGATTGCCGGTTATTTGAACGACATAGGAATCGCAAAAAACACACATGGCTATAAAAACAAACTGGAAATATGGACAACAAATACCATCAGAAACATTGTTGGCAGCGAGGTTTATTATGGGATGATAACCTATGGGAAACACGTTAAGAAACGGAGTGAAGATGGTTCAGATATAATAGGGCTTGCAGATGAATATATGTTGGAGAAAGGATTGCATGAAGGAATCATTTCAGAGGAAATGTGGCAAAAAGCGAAAGAGATACGGGAGTTTAGACGAGAGAGGCACGAAATGAGCTTAAGGTCAACCGGACGGGCAAGCCTTTTGTCGGGTATTTTAAAATGCCCTGCCTGTGGGACATCTATGCATATGAGTGTATATAGGAATAAAAAGGGAGACGAATATTTCTACTATAGATGTGAACACAGCAAAAAGCTGACGGGGCAAAAATGTAACTATACGAGACATCTTAGGCAGGATGAGTTGGACAGCCAAGTGTTTCAGGCTGTTTCAATGATGGTGGATTATGGGCAGTTTGCCAAAGAAGTCCATAATAAACTGGTGCAGGAAGTTGATGTGAAGCAGTTGGAATTACAAATCCAAACGGCTAAGAAGGCGTTGAAAAGCACCAGACTCAATAAGAGGCAACTGGAAGTAGATATGGATAATCTATCTTATGATACTCCGCATTACGAAAAAAAGCGGAAGGATTTGGAACGGAGACTGGAAGATTTGTATGACAGGGAAGAAGAACAGGAAGATACCTTAGTAAGCCTTGAAGCCAGATATGCCAATGTCAAAGAAAATAAAATTAAAGAAGATACGGTGTATGATATGCTGAGAAATTTTACGACGCTCTATGATAAATTTTCTGACAAGGAGAAGAAGCGGTTTTACAATCTGCTGATAGAAAGAATAGATTTGTACGAGGAGCCGTTGGATAATGGTCAGAGAGTAAAGAGTATCCGTTTTAAATTTCCGTTAACCGGTGAGAATGATGGAGTCGTGAAAACATATGATGCAGGCAATCTGTTGGATATTAAGGTAGAAGTTCCTAAGCTGGATATGCAACCTGCAAAACCTGCCACTTACAATCAGATAATACAATATGTGAAAGAGAAATATGGAGCAACCATATACAAAACTTATATAACAGATGTAAAAAGTATGTATGGCTTGAAAACACGCCAAGACCCTGCGCACCCAAAAAAGCGGAGACATTGTCCGAGAGAGGCTGAGAAATATATAGTTGATGCGTTAAAACATTTTGGAATCCTGTAATTGGGGGTATCAGGTCAATGTATGCTTTTATTGGGAATGGGGGTTGAGTGTTAATGCGCTTGCGGCGGCGGACAGCGTGATTGTCCCGGTGCAGGCGCATTATCTGCCCTTAAAGGGAATGACACAGCTTATGAAAACCATAGGAAAGGTACAGAGGCAGATTAACCCCGGACTAAAGGTAGATGGCGTGTTATTGACGCTGGCAGATATGCGGACAAACCTTGCCCGTGCCACAGCCGACAATCTAAGGCAGAATTATGGGAGGGTAATCAAAGTGTACCAGACGGTCATCCCCGTTGCGGTGAAAGCGGCGGAAACCAGCGCCGCAGGGCAGAGCATTTACAGCTATGACAGGAACGGTGCGGCGGCAAAGGCGTATGGAGCATTTACGAGGGAGGTGATACGCAGTGGCGAAAGAGATAAAAATGCCGCTTCCCTCAGCCGCTGACCTGTTCAGCACGCAGGAGGAACGGGACAACGAAAGCCGGGAATCCGTCAGGGAAATCCCATTAGAGGAAATCAGCGATTTTCCCAACCACCCGTTTAAGGTGAAGATGGACGAAAGCATGGCGGATATGGCGGAGAGCGTAAAGCAGTATGGCGTTCTGGTGCCTGCCCTTGTCAGGGAAAAGCCGGAGGGCGGTTATGAAATGATAGCCGGACACAGGCGTAAAATGGCGAGCGAGCTGGCAGAGAAAAAAGAGATCCCCTGCATTGTCCGTAACTTGACAGATGATGAAGCGGTGTTGATTATGGTGGATTCCAACCTGCAAAGGGAGCAGATACTACCATCAGAAAAAGCGTTTGCTTATAAAATGAAGCTGGACGCAATGAAAAGACAGGCGGGCAGACCGAGTAAAAATAATTCTGTCCCAGTGGGACAGAATTTCGGGCAGACTTCAAGAGAGCTTTTGGCAGAGAAATCGCCGGACAGCAACACTCAAATTCAGCGATATATCCGTTTAACTGAGCTTATCACGCCAATTCTGGATATGGTTGACAGCGGCAAGATTGCCATACGCCCAGCGGTAGAGTTGTCTTACCTGCCGAAAGAGCAACAGACTATTCTGCTTGACACCATGCAGTTAGAGGACTGCACACCGAGCCATGCACAGGCAATTAAAATGCGTAAATTTGCAGACGAGGGGAGGCTGAATGAGGACGTCATCCTCTCTATTTTATCAGAGGAAAAGGGGAACCAGAAGGAACAGTTTCGTATGCCAAAAGAGCGTATCAGCAGATATTTTTCACCGGGGACGCCTGCGAAACAGATGGAAGATACGATTGTAAAGGCATTGGAGCTGTACCGGAAACGGGAGCGGAGCAAGGACAGGGAACGGTAACATTGAGGCTTTCCACCGTGGGGCAACTATGCCCTTTTGCGGATAGCCTTTTTCACCGTTTCCCCCTTCCCACACCCTACCCCTTTTCGTTACCAGCCGAATACCAGCCGAAAAAACAATAAGGAGCCGGTGGCTATCCTTTTTCTGGCTGGCACAACAGAACCAACAGTTTACCAACCCTGCATACCGCAGGGATTTTTTTATGCCAAAAAATAAAATGGAGGTAAGTAGATTGAAGAAGTTAAAAGAAAGATTGAAAAGAGGGCTTGCCCTGATGATGGCGGCGGCATCCATTGTTTCCGTGCTTCCGTCCATGAACGTGTCGGCGGCGTCGCAAACAGCGAAGATTACCTTTGCGTACTGCCATGACGGGGCAGGCAACGCCATCCGTTACCAGCAGACCGTCACCCACGATGGGAGGGTATGCGGAGAGGCGGGGGAGGCAAGAACCCGTATCTATGCGGACGGGGAGCCTGCCTTCTGTATCCAGCCGGGCGTGTCGCTGCACACCGGGAACACATTGCAGGCAAATGCGTCCGAAACATGGAACGCCTTAAGCGGGAGCCAGAGGGACGCCGTGAACCTTGCGCTTCTGTACGGTTCGCAGGGCAGCATGGGGAGCCTTCCCGGTTCCGAGGATGAAAAGGTGGTTGCCACGCAGATGGTCATATGGGAGATTGTGACCGGGTGCAGGAACGCCAATGCCCCGTATAACCAGACAGACGGAAAGTTTTATAACAGCATCTGCGCAAACGGGGCAAACGGCGGTGTGTCCGCAGCGTACAGCCAGATTGTGGCGGGTATGCAGGAACACGGGACAATCCCCAGCTTTGCGTCTACCGACAGGAACGCAGTTGTAAAGGAGCTTTCATGGGACGGGGATAAATACGTTGTGAAATTGACGGATACGAATGGGGTTTTATCAAAATATAACTTCACCTCATCCAACAGCAGCGTGTCCGTGAGTGCGTCCGGGAATACCTTAACCATCACGTCCCAAAAGGCGGTGACGGAGGACGTGCTTTTATCCGCAACCAAGAGAAGCCCGGCAGTCAGCGGCACACTGGTAGCCTATGGCGATGCGTCTTTGCAGGACGTCGTGGTGGGCGTGGAGAGCGCAGCCGACATCACGGTGTACCTGAGCGTGAAAATCCCATACGGCCATGTGCAGATTGTGAAAACGTCCGAGGACGGGATTGTGGAGGGTTTAAGGTTCCAGATTACGGGCAACGGAATCAACAAGACAGTGGTTACGGGGAAGAATGGAAAGATTAAGGTGGAGAACCTGAATCCGGGAACCTACACCGTGACCGAACTGACAGAGGATCGCTATGAGCCGCAGAAATCGCAGAAAGTGACCGTTGCAGGCGGGCAGACCGCAAAGGTGGAATTCTCCAATATCTTAAAGCGTGGGGATTTGAAAGTAATCAAAGGCTCCGAGGACAATCTGGTGGAAGGCGTGAGGTTCCATTTATACGGGACTTCCCTCTCCGGCGCAACGGTAGATGAGTATGCAGTGACCGACAAAAACGGTGTCGCTATGTTCTCTAACATCCTCATTTCCGGCTCCACACCATACACCCTTGAGGAAGTGGACACCGCTGTCCGCTATGTCATCCCGGAGAAACAGAGCGTCACAATCAAGTGGAAGGAAGTCACCAGCGCAACCGTGACCAACATCTTAAAGAAGTTCCGTGTCAACGTGACAAAAACAGATAAGGAAACCGGGGAGCCGCAGGGTGACGCAACGCTGGCGGGCGCAGTGTATGGCATTTATGACGGGGACACCCTGATCGACACCTACACCACCGACAGCGAGGGGAAATTCACCACGAAATATTATATCTGCGGCAATAACTGGAGCGTCCGGGAGATTACGCCATCCGAGGGTTATCTTTTGGATGAAACCGTACACCATGTAGGGGCGGAGCCGGAGAATTACACCATTGAGCTGAACACCACGTCCAATGACGTGACGGAGCAGGTCATCAAAGGGCGCATTTCCATCATCAAGCACACCGATGACGGAAGCACACAGATTGAAACGCCGGAGGAAGGCGCAGAATTCCAGGTATATTTGAAGCGTTCCGGAAGTTTTGACAATGCAAAAGAGAGCGAGCGGGACACGCTGGTATGCGATGAGTACGGCTATGCGGAAACAAAAGACCTGCCTTATGGCGTTTACACCGTCCACCAGACCAAAGGTTGGGAAGGCAGCGAGCTGATGAAGGATTTTGACGTGTATGTCAGCAAAGACGGGGAGGTTTACCGCTACCTGATCAACAACAGGCCGTTTGCGTCCTATATCAAGATTGTGAAGAAAGACGCTGAAACCGGGAACACCATCCCCCTTGCAGGCGCAGGCTACCAGATTTATGACAGCGCAGGGGAGCTTGTCACCATGAAGTACACCTACCCGGAAGTGACAACGCTGGATACGTTCTACACCGGGGCGGACGGATACCTGATTACGCCGGAGGAGCTGCCTTTTGGGGAGTACACAATGGTTGAGGTGCAGGCTCCCTATGGCTATGTGCTGGATTCCACGCCCATCCCGTTCACCGTGGCGCAGGAAAACTCCACCGAGGAAAGCGGCGTCACCGTTGTGGTGACGGAGCAGAAGAACGTGCCGCAGAAAGGAAGAATCCTTGTGTCAAAGACCGCCGAGGAGTTTGCGGGCGTGCAGGTTTCCGGTGACGGCTTCATCGACAAAGACGGGGATTTAACCGAGGACGGCAGCATCTATACCCCGGTCTATGAAGTGGCCGGGAAAGCGGGGGCAGTATATGAAATCATCGCCGCAGAGGACATTGTGACGCAGGACGGAACTGTGCGTGCAGGCGCAGGGGAAGTCGTGGACACCGTTACCACCGATGAGGAGGGGAACGCAGAGACGAAAGAGCTGTATCTGGGAAAATATAAAGTCGTGGAAGTGACCGCACCCGATGGATGTGTGCTGAACATCGAAGCCCATGAAATCGAGCTGGTCTATGCGGGGCAGGAAGTTTCCGTGACGGAAACCGACACCGCCTTTTACAATGAGCGCCAGAAAGTGACGGTTGACTTAACAAAAGCACTGGAGCATGACGAAGCCTTTGGCATCGGGAACAAAGGGGAAATCCAGAACGTAGCCTTTGGGCTGTATGCCGCAGAGGACTTGACCGCTTCCAATGGTGACGTCATCCCGGCAGACGGACTCATTGAGATTGTGTTCTGCAGCACGGACAGCATGGCATTTTTTGCCAGCGACCTGCCTTTTGGCAGTTATTATGTGAAAGAGGTATGCACCGACCAGCACTATATCCTTTCCGATGAGAAGTACCCGGTGGAGTTCTCCTATCAGGGGCAGGATGCGGCGCTTGTGAGCATCCATGTGCAGGACGGGGAACCCATTGAAAATGAGCTGCTCCGTGGAAGAATCGAGGGAATCAAGGTGGACACGGAGGATAAACCTCTTGAAAATGCGACTATCGGACTGTTTTCGGCAGGCACGGAGGAATTTACCGAAGATACCGCACTGCTGGTGTCCGTAACAGACGCAGACGGGGCATTTGCCTTTGAGGACGTGCCGTTTGGAACCTATATCGTGCGGGAGATTGCGGCACCGGAGGGGTATGTGCTGAACGAAGCACTGCATTATGTTTCTGTTACGGTAAACGAAGAAGTGATTGAGATTAAAATCACGGATAAGCTGATTATCGGCAGCGTCCGTCTGACAAAGGTTGACGCAGACTACCCGGCAAACAAGCTGACAGGCGCAGTCTTTGAGCTGTATCAGGACACAGACGGAAACCAGAAATTCAACCCGAAGAAAGACGCACTGGTTGCTGAAATCCCGGAAATCTCCGAAGGCATTTACCAGACGGACGGGCTATTGTATGGCGGATACTTTGTAAAGGAAAAGACCGCACCAAAAGGGTTTGTGCTGGATGAAAATGCCTATTTCTTTGAGATAAACGAGGACGGGAAGATCGTGGACGTGGAGAATGAGGCAGGCGTAGGGTTTATCAATAAGCCGATTACCGGAAAGCTGGAGCTGACAAAGACGGACGTATCCGACGGGAAACTGCTCCCCAATGCAAAGTTCCGCATTAAGGATGAGGACGGGAATGTAGCTGCAACGGGCGTGACCGATCAGGACGGGCTTGCCACCTTTACGCTCCGCTATGGCAAGTACACCTATCAGGAATATGACGCACCGGAAGGCTACCTGATTGACGAAAGGGAGTTCCCGTTTGAAATCAGAGAGGACGGGCAGGTTGTGAAAGCAGCCATGACCAATGAGAAAAAGCCAGTGGAGATTATCACCACGCCAAAGACGGGCGATGAGAGCAACGTGGGGTTGTGGATTGCCTTATCCGCCTTATCCGTGGCGGGGATCGGCGTGTTCGGCGTTCTGGCGGCAATGAGCAGGAAAAGGAAGGAGGACTAAGATTATTATGAAAGCAAAGACAGGAATCAGTATTGCGCTTGTGGCATTTATCGTGGTTGCAGCGGTATTCTTAAAAATTCGCAGGAAGAAAGGGTAAAACAAACCCATGCGGTAATTCAGGCAAATCTATGTAGGAAGTGTTACGGGGGCGGCGGTAAGCCGCCCTTTACATACCGGAGGAAAGGAGGTTTTCGAATGGCAGAGAGATTTAATTCCGGGATGGCAGAGAGGTTCGGCATAACCGCCGCCCTGCTTTTGGAGCATATCTGGAGGGAAGTGAAAGAAAACGAGTTCCACCATAGACATTGCTATGAGGGGAACACATGGATGAGATGCAGCAAAAAGGCGTTTACCGTCCATATGCCCTATCTCAGCAGGGGCATGATAACGTGCGGGATTGGCAGGCTGAAAAAAGCCGGGATTCTGGTGCAGGGCGAACACAATGGGAGCCGCTTTGACCGGACGGCATGGTATGCCTTTACCGAATACGGAAAGAAAGTCATGGAAGAAAGCGAGGACGGGGCGCATGGATAACAGGGCTTTTGTATACGGAGGGAAACATTTTGTCCCGGTGAGGAAGTTTGAGAAAAAAGACGGGGACTTTTACCAGATTACACGCAGGCTTAAGAGGGATTTGGAGTTTGGCTTTTTCCGGTCAGACTGTTATGGGAAGGACGGGCAGAAAGCGGAATACAGCCATGAGGGATTTTATGCGGCGTCCCCGGACAAAACCTGCGATATTTTCCGGTGTGTGGAAAATGGAAGGCTGTATGTCCCGTGTGAATATGAGTTGCAGGAATACGGCGAGCTGCCACAGCAGGAGAGGAGGAAAGGCTATGAGCGATGAAAAAGAGAAGCGGATGGTAGAAAGCTATGAGATTACGCAGGGAATCCAGATCGGGGACAAGGAAGTCATATTCGGTGTGGATGAAAAGGCAGAAATGCCGTATCTCTGCGCTTTTTATGTCAGCAACAGCATTATGGAATCCTATCAGGAGTGCATGGTGGGCGATGATTACGCCGAGATTATGGAGCTGTTTGCCGACCGGGTGAAGGCACAATGCGTAAAGGTGCATGGGGAGCAGGAAAAAGTGGACGTGCCGAGGGAAAAAATCACAGCGGACAGGTGTATCCCCACGTTCCGGTGCGGGGACATCGTAGGAAAAGTAATGGCGGTCAAGCCGGAGGCGTTAAGGCCGGAGTACCGTTCTGCGGAACACCAGTTAATCTTAGTGACAGGCGGGAACGGTGCGAGGGAGCGTTCCTTTGGGAGCGCCTGCTACTGTATCACCCTTTATTCCGGCGAGCATGAGAGGTGGGAGCGGTATGACCTTGCGGGCGAGGTAAAGCCGGAGTGCCTGCCGGAATGGGCAAAGGAACGCTTTGCCGAAATTCAGAAACAGGAGGCGGCGAAAGCTGCCCCGAACCAGAATCAGAATAAGGATAAGGATATGGAGGTGCGCTAAATGGACAGTTTCAGAACCAATGCGGGGTTTGTCATCACGACATCCATCCCCGTGGGAAATGCCGAGTTTGTTTTGGGTGTAAACATGAAGAACCCCAATTCTTTCGTCACATGGGAGTGCAAGGGACAGACGGATTACTTTTGGGGGCATTATACGGACAGCCTTTTAAAAGCGACAAAGGATTTGTGCCAGCGGGCAATGGATGAAATTCTGTATCTGGAGCAGAGGGAGGAAAAAGCGGCGCAGAGGAACCCGGACAGCGGGTATCATCTGGAAGCATTCGTAAAATATGGGGACAGCAGTGCGGTGATCCAGTTCCCAACGCCGGAATTGGCGGATGTGCTGGGGAGCATTGGAATCACGCAGCCACCGGAAAAGGTATATCTCAAAGCGTATTCCGACATAGAAGTGCAGTTGCAGAATGGCGGGAATAAAGTGTCCGACGCACTGGTGCGGCTTTTCCGGGACGACAATTCGCTCCGCATGGTGAACGAGGTTGCAAAAGAGGTGTTCCATTCTGATTGCCGGGTATATGAATGGGTGGAAAAGAACCTGCGATAACGTATAATAAGTTTCGCAAATTCAATTTCATAAAAACAGACATGGTCTATAGCCGTTTGGCAGAATTAAGTTACCACACAAAATTTTACTAAGGAGGCTAAAACCATGTCTGATAACATTATACAACTCAATGAAGATTTAATAAAGCACAATTTAAAGGATCCTGTCCGCAGCAGCGTCGAAGAAACTCTGAATGCCATGCTTGATAAAGAGGCCGGCGAACTTGTAAATGCCCGGAAATATGAGCGTTCCTCTGACCGCCAGGGGTATCGCTCTGGCCATTACAGGCGAAATTTTCAGACTACTGCTGGTGATGTCGAACTAAAAGTTCCAAAGTTGAAAGGTGTTCCTTTTGAACCTGCTATCATCGAACGCTACCGCCGCAGGGAATCTTCCGTAGAAGAAGCTCTGATTGAAATGTATCCGGCAGGCGTTTCCGTACGGCGTGTTGAGGACATTACCGAAGCCTTATGGGGAACAAAAGTGTCCCCAGGCACGATCAGCAACCTCAATAAAAAGGCTTATGAGCATATCGAAGTCTGGCGTACACGCCCATTGACTGGCAGTTATCCGTATGTCTATGTGGATGGCGTCTGTCTGAAACGCAACCGGGGTGGTGAAATCCAAAACGTATCTATCTTTGTTGCTATTGGAGTCAGCAACGATGGATGCCGTGAGATCATTGGTGCGGCAGAAGGTATGAAGGAGGACAAGGAGAGCTGGCGCTCCTTCTTTGTATGGCTGAAAGAACGTGGTTTAACCGGAGTTCGCCTGATCATCGGAGATAAAAACCCGGGAATGCCGGAAACTATACCGGAAGTATTTCCAGATGCCCGTTATCAACGCTGTACGGTTCATTTTTACCGGAATATTTTCTCTGTTACTCCACGTAACAAAATGAAAACGGCAGCTATGATGCTCAAAGCGATCCATGCCCGGGAAAGTAAGGAGGCAGCCCGTGAAAAAGCACTCCGGGTTGCAGAAAAGCTGAAAGAAATGAAACTCAACTGTGCTTCTAAAAAGCTGCAGGATGGAATTGAAGAAACGCTTACCTACATGGATTTTCCAACACAGCACTGGACGAGGATCCGGACCAATAATACCATAGAACGGTTAAACCGTGAGATCAGACGTCGGACAAAGGCAATCGGGGCGTTTCCGGACGGTCAGAGTGCTTTAATGCTGGTATGTGCCAGACTGCGCCATGTGGCCGGAACCCAATGGGGAGCCCGCCGTTACATGAACATGGATCATCTCACAAAGCCAGAGAATGAACTGTTGTCTAATATCATAGTCGGTTGACTACCGGATACCAAATGGCACAAATTAAATTTGCGAAAAAATCTTGACACTATCGAACCTGCGGGATGACCGCTATAAATCCGTGGAGGACGTATTGCGTGACGCAGTGGACTATGGGAAATATTTAAAGGACGTCTCCCATAAACAGAAAAAGGCAGGCGGAAGGGAGGAACGCTGATATGGAAATCCGGGCAATGGAGCAGGAGGAACAGAAATACACTTACAGGCAGAGTATGCAGATTCAGGGGCAGACCGGGAGCATCGGGTATCTCCGTGGCGATTTTGGGAGCCGGGGGAATGAATTTTACACCACATGGAACGACCACAGGCAGTCATTGAAAACGGAAGAATTTCAGGCGGAATTTGATGAGGTGATTAACGCCCTGCGCTCAAAAGAGTATGGGCTTTTGGAGGGCAGAAGCCAGATGAGCGCATATGCGGGGAAATGCCCCGGCAGTGCATTTTCAGGGAATTGCGGCACAGAGTACGGTTTCCGGGTGGATACAGAGAAACACGCCTACCTGATACGGTGCAACCCCGTAAAAGGGGACTATAATTTCTACTGTTTCTGCTATGTAAAAGAATGGCTGGACAGCCATATGAAAAAGGCAAGGCAGGGCATACGCTTCATTGATCCGCATTACAAAGAGCTGTTCCGCATCCCGGACGGGGAAAAGATTCTCATTACGACCGGGTGGGGCGAAAAGAATGAGCGGGTTTGCAGGTTCATTGACGAGTACCACAGCGAGATTGGCAGCAATTTATACCATATCTGCGAATTTGCCGAGCGCATGGAGCGGAGCGGGGCAACCTGTGAGCCAGTGCAGGCAGAGCCGCAAAAGAACAAAAATATGGAAACACCCTCCGGGTATCCCTCTATGTGCAAAAAGACGCACAATCATAAGGAAAGGTAGGTAATTTTATGGCACAGATAAACAATAAATATGTCCGTTCCCTCTCAAAGCTGATGGAGGCGGGATTTAGCGATGAGAAAGCAATCCTTGCCATGACGATGGACGACATTCTGGCACTGCCGGGCATTTCCGTGGCGGAGATTGTGATGATAAACGGGATTCAGAAAGCGGTGAAGGCAAACAAGGTCATCACATTTTTGGGCGGCGGTGAGGTATAGCGGGAAAGGCAGGTGCAGTTATGGCGAGATATAACGCAATGGAAGAACATTTTGAGGAAATCACGGTGCTTGATAAGCCTGCATTGTTCACAGGCATCCGCATAGAACGGGACACGGTGCCGAAAGGCTTGTATCTGTATGAGGTGCGGGGCGATGATGACGGGGGCAGCGATCCGGTGCAGATTGCAAGGGGAATCATGGTAAACCATTACGGGAGCATTATCACCCGTGAGCCAATCAAACTGCCGCAGGACGGGTATCTGGACATTGATCCGGAAAAGGATTGGAACTTTGCGGGCGGCGATTGTCGGACGGTAAAGGAATTTCAGGAGAAATACCCGCCAGCGAAGAAAAAGGTAAAAGAACGGGAAAGATAGGAGGGAGGCACGTTGGCAAAAAAGAGATTTGATGTTATCACGGAGCTGTATGCGGAAGCCGTAAAGGAAGTGGCCGCAACGCCGGAAAACTGGATGGCTTTCTTAAACTCCGCCTGCCGCAATTACCGCCTGCCCTTTGACGAGCAGTTGTTAGTCCATGTGCAGCGTCCGGACGCTACCGCAGTCTTACAGATGGAGGACTGGAACAGGAAGTTTGGGCGTTGGGTGAAGCGGGACTCCAAAGGGATTGTGGTCATTGACAAAAATGCGAAAACCATGCGCTTAAAGCACTACTTTGACATTTCCGACACGCAGGAGGGACGCTACCGCCGTCTGGTGCGCCCCGTGCCTTTGTGGGAGGTAGGGGAGAAATACAGGCAGGATGTGCAGGAAACCCTTGCAAATGCCTTCGGCGTGTCCGGGGAAAGATTAGATTTTGCGGGAACCATACTGGAGGCGGCGGAAAACGCAGCCGATGACAACATCGCAGATTATTTAAAGGATATTTTAGCTTACCGCACGGGCAGCTTTTTAGAGGAACTGGACGAGTACAGCGTGGAAGTGCAGGCAAAGAGCCTTTTATCAAGCAGCATAGCCTACATGGTAATGGTGCGGTGCGGCATAGACACGGAAACCTATCTGGATAAAGACGATTTCCGAAACATCACGGATTTCAACACGCCGGAGCTTGTGAACCTGTTCGGCACAGCCACCAGCGACGTGGCGGAAATGGCGTTGGGGGAAATCTCCGACACCATCCTGAAACTGCAAAAAGAGGAAAAAAGAAGGAGCCGCACATTTGCCGGGGAAAATGCAGGCAGGTATAATGAAAGCGAGAAAGACAAAAACAACGCTTCGGAAAGGGGTTTTGATGATGAGAGAGATAGCTTACAGCAAACAGGGCGATTACCTTCTGCCGGACATCACCGTACCGGACGAACCGGAAGTACACCTTGGGAAGTACGGCTCACTGCGCCGGAATTACCTGAAAGAGCAGCATTACGGGATATTCTTAAGCCTGCTGACGCAAGGGAAGCTGAACCAGCACCTGAAGGAAACGCAGGAGGAGGCGCAGGGCAGGATGGAGCAGATCGTGTCGCAGATGGCACAGTCGCAGGAGGTGACGGAGGAACTGAAAGCGAAAGACCAGATGTTGTGGCTTTCGATGATGAACAACATCCGGCAGGCGGCGGAGGAAATCGTGATGAACGAACTGGTTTACGCATAACGTCCAAAGAACCGGAGCCGCAGGCAGAAGGCGGTTTGTCGGCGGAAGGTGACTTGCCCACAGAAGATAAGCCAGCGGAAGTTTTAGCGGTTTATGACAGAAGCAGCGAGGACAGCTCTTTTCCTTTTTTCGGGGAGGATGAGGACATCAAATCGCTGCTTTTGTCTACCTCGCATCTGAAAGCGGACAAAGGGGAAATCCGGGCATTTTTTGAAAGCCATGAGGACGAAAAAGAACGGACGGAGTATATCAAAGGGATATTCAACAATGAGTACACGGAAATCACGCTGGAGGACGGCAGGCGTGTAGGATATAAAACCTACCAGAACGTGCTCCATATGTGGGAGGGGAGCTACCTTTCCCGCACTTCGCAGTCTTATTTTGACTGGGGAAAAATCGCAGGGTATTTTGAGGGTATGCGGCTTTTGGGGGAGCTGAAAGATAAGATGAACCCGCTCCCGACCGTGGAAGGGCAGCTTAGCCTGATGGAAGATTTAGCAGAGGAAAAGACCTCTGCTTTTTCTTTTTCCCAGGAAATCATTGATACCGTCATCAAGAACAGCGCCGATGTGAAGCCGGGGAAATACGGCATTTATGTCTATTTCCTGAAAAACCGCACGAACCAGCAGAAGGCGGACTATCTCAAAAATGCCTATGGCTTTGTCGGCGCTTATCCGGTAATTACGGGAACCGGGATTGATATGCTTGCCAGCAGTGAAGGGATGCAGATTATAAAGGGTGAAACGGAAATCCTGCTGAAATGGGGAAAGGTTGCAAAGCGCATTGACGAGCTGATTGCCGCAGGGCGGTATATGACGGAAAAAGAAATGGAGTACCTGCCGGAGTATGAAAAAAGCGTCCTTACGGCTGAAATCTACCATTTTTATACGAACCAGCCGGAGGAAGTGGCGCGCCCCTATCCGTTCGGTTCGGAGTACCGTGCAGGCGTGAAGGCAATCCGGCCGCAGATTGACATCCCGGAGCGTGTGGAAGAAATCTTGACCGTAATGGCGGAAGTGCTTCATAATACCGCAGATTATGACAACCGTTATCCATTCATGCAGAAGGTGTACCGTGACCTTACGGACTACCGGGACGGGAAATTCAGTCTGATTTCCCCCATACCAACCGAAACAGAAACACCGTCCCTGCCGGAACCGGAGCCAGAGCCAGTTCCGGGGCAGGGTAAAGAAAAGACAGAGCCGGACAGCCTTGCAAAAAGGCTCAATGAACTGTATAAGGAAACCGACCTGCGGGCGTATGAGGCGAATATAGAGCAGGGGGAATCCGAGCAGGAAACGATAGCGCAGATTGAAAAGCAGCTTTCAAACCCGGACGAGGTAGGGGCAATTTTAGATTACCTTATCAGCGTCCAGCAGGCAACGGAGCCGGATGTGGAGGCGTATCAGGAGCTTGCGGGACTGATTGAGGAAGTGCAGGGGCTTCCGGCCATGAAGCAGCCCTATGACCTTCAGCCGGAAACCGTGGTGTATATCGGCATGGAGAAATATGAAATTCTTACCATGACCGACAGCATGGTAGTATTGCATGACCTCACCTACCCGCTTTTCACGAAAGATATGCCCCGTGAGGAATTTGACCGCAAGCTGCGTGAAAACCCGGCAAATGACCATTTGAAAATCAAACGGCCATTGCCGGAGCCACCAGCCGAAAAGAAAAACACGGAACCCCTTCCCGCAGGGGACGGGCAGGGAACCGCTTCACCAAAGACGGAAAAAGAGGAAATCCCGGAAGAAAGCCTTACCGCAGCACAGAGGAATTACCGTGCGGTTATGGAGCTTGCGCCGGAGGTGCTGCGTGGGGAAACGGAGTCAAAATCATTTGAAGCGGGACAGTCCTTTATGCCGCTTACTGTGGAGAGCATCGGGGAGAACCGCATTGCAATCTCCCATTATTACACGCAGAACGGGGATTCCCTTGCCGATCCGGACATGGAGTTTGTGTTCGACCATGAGGCTAAGACCTTAAATGCAAGGACATTCCAGCAGGACAACTTAAACCGTTTTGAGCAGGTAGTGACAGACGGCGTTGTGGACGAGGAACTGGAGAGCGAATTGAATGATTTTGCAAGCCAGTGGTTTAAAAATATCCGGGAACAGGGATATTTGCCCACCAGAGAGGAAAAGCAGCTATCGGAAAGCGACGTCCCAATCGGCACGGAAAAGGAAAGCAATGAACAGGCAGACCTTGCGCCGGCGTGGGAGAAGAAAAAGCCAGCGGGCAGGATACGGGGCTTTGACCTGCACCCGGAAATCCCAAAGGAGCAGCGGAGCCAGTACCGGATTACCAATGACGAGCTGGGGCATGGGACGCCAAAAGAGAAGTTCCGGGCGAACATTGCCGCCATCCAGCTATTGAAGAAGTGCGAGGAAGAGGACAGGTACGCAACGCCGGAGGAGCAGGAAATCTTATCCAAGTATGTGGGCTGGGGCGGCTTGTCGGACGCATTTGACGAAACCAAATCCGCATGGGGATATGAATACCTGGAACTGAAAACCGTATTGACGCAGGAGGAATACGCCGCCGCAAGGCAGTCAACCTTGACCGCATTTTACACGCCGCCCGTTGTCATCCGTGCCATGTATCAGGCATTGGAGAACATGGGCTTAAAATCCGGCAACATCTTAGAGCCGTCCTGTGCGGTGGGCAATTTCATCGGCATGAAGCCGGAGAGCTTATCAGACTGCAAGATATACGGGGTGGAGATTGACAGCATATCGGGCAGGATTGCAGGGCAGCTTTACCAGAAATCCACGGTTGCCGTGCAGGGGTATGAGGAAGCAGAGCTGCCGGACAGCTTTTTTGACGTGGCAATCGGCAATGTCCCGTTCGGCCAGTTTAAATTATCCGACAGGCGGTATGACAAAAACAACTTCCTTGTGCATGACTATTTTTTTGCAAAGACGCTGGATAAAGTCAGGCCGGGCGGCGTGATTGCGTTTATCACGTCATCGGGGACGATGGACAAGAAGAACCCGGCGATACGCAAATATATCGCACAGCGGGCGGAGCTTTTGGGAGCGATACGCCTGCCCAACGATACGTTTAAGAAAAATGCGGGGACGGAAGTGACCTCTGATATTTTATTTTTGCAGAAGCGTGACCGCATGGTGGAAACGGAGCCGGACTGGTTATACCTTGATGTTGATGAAAACGGGATTACGCAGAACCGCTATTTTGTGGAACATCCGGAGATGGTGTTGGGCGAGATGGTGATGGAAAGCACGAAGTATGGCATGGACAGCACCTGCCGCCCGTATGAGAACGCCAGCCTTGAAACCCTGCTTGCAGGGGCAGTGGAAAACATTCAGGCGGAGATTGCGGAGTATGAAACGGACGAATTAGTGGAGGAAGAAGATAACTCTATCCCCGCCGATCCGTCCGTTGCCAATTTCTCCTTTACCGTTTATGACGGGAAAATCTACTACCGGGAGAACAGCCGCATGAAACCCGTGGAGCTGTCCGTGACCGCCGCAAACCGTGTAAAAGGCATGGCTGCCATCCGTGACTGTGTGCGGGAACTGATTGCTTACCAGACGGAAGGGTATGCCGATACGGTCATCGAAGAACAGCAGAGGAAGTTAAACCAACTGTACGATGCGTTCCAGAAGAAGTACGGGATACTGAATGCCAGGGCGAACAGCATGGTCTTTTCGGACGATAACAGCTATCCGCTGCTCTGCTCTTTAGAGATTGTGGCGGAGGACGGCATACACGCACGGAAAGCCGATATGTTCCATAAGCGCACCATCAAGCCGCATCAGGCGGTGACAAAGGTGGACACAGCCAGTGAAGCATTATCGTTATCTTTGTCCGAGAAAGCCAGAGTGGACATGGATTATATGTGTTCCCTGACCGGGAAAAGTGCGGAGGAGATTGAGCGGGAGCTGTCCGGCGTGATTTTCCGTCTGCCAAATGTGGCGGGAGGGGAGCCTGAATTTGTTTCGGAAGATGAATATTTATCCGGCAATGTCCGGGAGAAACTGAAAGAGGCGAAGCTGGCGGCGCTGGCGTCCGAAGCCTATCAAAGCAACGTGGAGGCACTGGAAAAGGTACAGCCGAAGGACTTGACCGCATCGGAAATCAGTGTGCGGTTAGGAGCCACATGGATTCCCATCAGCGACGTGTCGGAATTTATGTTCCAACTGCTGGACACGCCCAACTACAACCGATGGAATATCAAAATCCATTTCTCCAAGTTCACAGGCGAATGGAACATTGAGGGAAAGAGCAATGACAAGGGGAACCCGAAGGCGAACAACGCATACGGGACGCACCGTGCCAACGCCTATAAGATTATCGAGGATACGTTAAACCTGCGTGACACCCGTGTCTATGACTATATCCCCACCGAGGACGGGAAGAAAAAGGCAGTCCTAAACAAAGAGGAAACCGCCATAGCGCAGGGAAAGCAGGACTTAATCAAGCAGGCGTTCCAGGACTGGATCTGGCAGAACCCGGAACGCAGGCAGAGATTGACGGCATATTACAATGAGAATTTCAACGCCATCCGGCCGAGGGAATATGACGGGAGCCATTTAAATTTCTATGGCATGAACCCGGAAATTAAGTTAAGGCAGCACCAGAAAAACGGGGCTGCCCGCATCATTTACGGGGGGAACAGCCTGCTTGCCTATGTGGTGGGAGCCGGGAAAACTTATACAATGGTTGCGGCGGCGATGGAGTGCAAAAGGTTGGGACTCTGCAACAAATCCATGATTGTGGTTCCAAACCACATCATAGAGCAGTTTGCCGCCGAGTGGCTCCAGCTCTACCCTGCCGCCAACCTGCTTGTGGCCACCAAAAAGGATTTTGAAACCAAGAACCGGAAGAAATTCTGTGCGAGGATTGCGACCAGCGACATCGACGCAGTTATCATCGGCCACAGTCAATTTGAAAAAGTGCCGCTCAGTACAGAGAGGCAGCAGCGTATGCTGGAGGAGCAGATTGAGGAAATCATAGACGGGATAGCGGAGGCAAAGCGCAACGGAGGGAGCAGGTTCACCATCAAGCAGATGGAGAAATCAAAGAAATCCCTGCAAACCAAACTGTCAAAACTCAACGACCAGAGCCGGAAAGATGACGTTGTTTTCTTTGAAGAACTGGGCGTTGACCGCCTGTTTGTGGACGAGGCGGACGGCTATAAAAACCTTTACCTTTACACAAAAATGCGGAACGTGGGCGGCATTGCACAGACGGAGGCGCAGAAATCTTCTGATATGTTCATGAAGTGCCGCTATCTGGACGGGATAACGGGCGGGAAAGGCGTGATATTTGCCACCGGAACCCCCGTGAGCAACTCAATGGTGGAGCTTTACACCATGCAGAGGTATTTGCAGTACAACACCCTTGTGCGGAACCATTTGCAGCATTTTGACGCATGGGCGTCCACCTTCGGGGAAACGGTCTCTGCAATAGAATTAGCCCCGGAGGGCAGCGGCTACCGGATGAAAACGAGGTTTGCAAGGTTCTACAACCTGCCGGAGCTTATGATGATGTTCCGGGAGGTGGCGGACATCCAGACCGCCGATATGCTGAACCTGCCCGTGCCGGAAGCGGAATACAAGGTGGTGGCGGTAAAGCCCAGCGAGATACAAAAGGATATGGTACAGACATTAGGGGAACGGGCGGAGCGTGTGCGAAACGGCATGGTGAACCCCATGCAGGACAATATGCGTGAGCGATACGTTACAGCTACAAACCACGAGGAAAACGTGACAAAAGCTGTGACTGGTGTGCAGTAGTTAAAAGCACATCAGGATAACTGATAATCTGAGAAGTGGAATGACAGGGTAACGCCTTGAAACGCTTCCCTTAATACCCCGTTGGGCGAGTGGATAAAGTTCACGGCTCACAGCACGGAGAGGACGGCTGAAGTATACCCAAACAGGCAGAGCTGTGGAAAGGCCGGCAGAGGTGCCGGCTGTATATGACAGGTCGGAGGTCTATATATAGTCATGGTTAGAATGTCTGAAAAGACTGACATATCTGCGAACGTACAAGTCTATATGTCGCATAGATAGAAATGTCTATTCCACGGGCGTGGAGCCAGTGAGGTAAAGTAAAAGTGCATGTTATGAAATACCTTATGCCGTTACAGGCGGCATCAAGCTGGCAGGCTTAAAGCAGAACCTAAAACTATATTGAAATCCTTGAAGTTTTTTTCAGGGATTGGGATAAGATTATCGGAACGTAGTAAGTTACCCGACACCTGCCCATTTGCAGGTGGTGATGACGAATCATATAAGCGTCTTTGCGGGTGATGAAAGTGGAGGCACAGTACTGATGATACACGCAATAATAAGGCGTGAGGAGGGATAGCCTCCAGTCAGTAGTCAGATTTGCAATAGGAATTATCACCATAGGTTCGAGCAAGACAAAAAGTTTGCTCCGAAAGGAGTGATGTTCTATGACAAAGAAACTGAAAAACAAGAAGCTAAGGCACAACGAATACTACGATATGCAGAATATTTATGACGGGCTGTACCAAAAGAGCAAAGACGGCGGGAAATTCAGGAACCTAATGCAGTATATCACTTGTGAAAACAATATAAAACTTGCGTATAGGAACATCAAAGACAATGCCGGGAGTAAAACGTATGGTACAGACGATATGAATATCAAAGATATTGAGCGAATCGAAGTAAGCGAGTTCGTGCAGATTATCCAGCGTAAATTTAAGGATTACCAGCCAAAAGCAGTAAAAAGGGTAGAAATCCCAAAAGAAGGGAGCGACAAAACAAGGCCGCTTGGAATCCCCACAATGTATGACCGTCTGATACAGCAATGTATCTTGCAGGTTTTGGAGCCAATCTGTGAAGCAAAGTTTTATGAACACAGCTATGGGTTCCGCCCAAACCGGAGCGTGGAACATGCTATCGCCCAGACGCACAGGAATATGCAGTTATCCAACCTGCATTACTGTGTGGATATAGACATACAGGGATTTTTCGATAACGTCAACCACTCAAAGCTGTTAAAGCAGATTTGGA
>OFFG01000883.1_pt1 | contig 21397 bp, 16 predicted proteins | sample 1521331 | NCBI WGS metagenome assembly OFFG01 (sample SAMEA3504129, study PRJEB24116) | mouse gut metagenome | biome: mouse gut; feature: mouse-associated habitat; material: faeces | place: Denmark | collected 2011 | reverse complement strand
GCGGACTGGCTGGCAGCAGGCGCAGGCGCGCTGCTGATGCTGGCGGTATCCCTGGCCCAGCGGCAAGGCGGCGTCCGGAAACGGCTGGCGGAGCGCCCCCTGGCTCTGCGCTGGGCGGTGTTTGGAGCGCTGCTGCTGGCGGTGGTGGTGTTTGGCGCCTACGGTGTGGGCTTTGATGCCAATCAATTCATCTATAACCAATTTTAAGGAGGTTCTGGTATGAAAACCAAGCAGAAGCATGCCGTCCTTCTCACCGGTGTGATTGCCGTTCTGATTCTGACTCTGTGCCTGTTCCTGCTCCAGGAGCTGCTGCGGCCCAAATACGGCCAGCTGAACATTCCGGAGGGCACCCTGATTGCCGACTACTACGACGACCCTACGCATCATGACGTGATCTTTATCGGGGACTGCGAGGTCTACGAAAACTTCTCCCCGGTGACGCTGTGGGAGGAGCAGGGAATCACCAGCTTCATCCGGGGCAGCGCCCAGCAGCTGATCTGGCAGTCCTGCTACCTCCTGGAGGAAACCCTGGGATACGAGACGCCGGAGGTAGTGGTTTTCAATGTGCTGTCCATGAAGTACGGCGAGCCTCAAAGCGAGGCGTACAACCGCTTGAATCTGGACGGCATGCGCTGGAGCGCCGCCAAACTGGGAGCTGTCCGGGCCTCCATGACGGAGGAGGAGGATTTCCTCAGCTATGTTTTCCCCCTGCTGCGCTACCATAGCCGGTGGAGCGAACTGGGCTGGGAGGACGTGACCGGCATGTTCCGCCGGGAGAGCGTGTCCCACGCGGGTTTCCTTATGCGCGCGGACGTGAAGGCGGCGGGAACGATACCGGAGGGCCGGCCATTGGCGGACTATCAATTCAGCGAAACCTGCTATGAATACCTGGATAAAATGGTCGGGCTGTGCACGGAAAAGGGCGTTCAGCTGGTGCTCATCAAGGCCCCCAGCCTTTACCCCTACTGGTACGATGAATGGGACCGGCAGATGGAGGACTACGCCCGGGAGAAGGGCGTGCTCTACATCAACTTCCTGGACAAGATCGACGAGGTGGGCCTGGATTTCACCCAGGACACCTACGACGGCGGCCTGCATCTGAATCTCTCCGGCGCAGAGAAGCTGTCGAGGTGGTTCGGCCGGTGGCTGGCGGAGAACTGCACTCTGCCGGACCACGGCGGGGATGCGGAGATCCAGGAGCTGTGGTCCGCCCGCAGCCAGCGGTATCACGCTATGGCGGAGGACCAGGCCCGGGAGCTGCAAGAGCTGGGGTATCTGAAAAGCTACGGAGCGAAAGAAAATTAGTTTATCAATGGAAAACCTTGGTTTCAGCGAGTTTTTGACAGGGTGACGAAAAGGCCACTCTCCCGCCGCCGCGCACGGCGAGGGAGAGTGGTCGATTCGTACTTATTGTACAATATTTTCTCTTTTCCTGACAGAGCCTTAACCTCCTGCCTTCCGGCGCGGCGAACGACGGGTTCTAAGCCGTGACAATTTTCAGCTTCAGCCGGATTCGATCGCTGATCATGGCAATGAACTCTGAGTTGGTAGGCTTCCCCTTGGCATTGCTGACGGTGTAGCCAAAAAACTTTTGCAGCGTTTCCAGGTCGCCCCGGTCCCAGGCAACCTCAATCGCGTGGCGAATGGCACGCTCTACCCGGCTGGGGGTAGTGTGGTATCGTTTGGCAACCTCGGGGTAGAGAATTTTGGTAACGGAGTTGATCACATCCATGTTTTCTACAGTAATCATGATTGCCTCGCGGACGTACTGATAGCCCTTGATATGGGCGGGCACGCCAACTTCATGAATGATAGAGGTCACCAGCTCCTCCAGGCCGGGGGCATGGACCCTGGGGTCCGCCTTTTCCGCCAGCCGGAGCAGACTCTCCACCATGGCGTCCTCTCCATAGGGCTTGCTGATGAACATGGAGGCGCCCAGATCCCCGGCTTGTGCCGCAACCTCCTGAGTGACGAAGGAGGACGTTACCAGAACCAGGGGCAGCTGTTCCCCCTCCAGCCTGCTCAGAACGGACAGGCCGTCCAGCCCCGGCAGGATCAGATCAAGCACCAGGATATCCGGTTTAGCCTCCCCCGCCAACCGCAGCGCCTCGTTGCCGTCGCCGGTAGAAGCTATGACGGCAAAACGTCCCGTTTTTTCAAGGGCGTCCTGCAGCATGCTGCGGGCCTCACCGTCGGCATCCGCCAGCATGATTTTTATTCTGTTGTCCATACGCGTAGATCCTTTCAAAAATTTGCTTGTCGACATGAATAGCGGGCCATCCGTCTGTTTAGACGAAATATCGAAGCTTCGTTGCGCCTTGCTTACAAATTACCATAAACAGACAGAAAACACAAGTCGAAACTTGCAATTTACGTCTTAAAAATCCCAAAATTCGTTCGACTAAAATGGGAAAATTTTACATTTTCCAAAAAATGGGCCGGATTTTTTTATGGGTCTTGGCCGCGCATATGGGAAAAAGCGGAGCTGGGTATCCAGGTGGAACGTTCCTGCTGTCCGGCCAGCCTCTTTGCGGGGGGAATAGGGACAGTCCTGGGACGCATACCGTAGAAAAAGGAGGTATGTACTATGTTGACACCTGCGATGCTGCTGCTGCGCAGCGCCCTTTTTTTATCCCTGCATCTGGCGGGAAGCGCCGGAAGCTTTCCCAAGCCCCTCAGCCCGGAGGAGGAGCAGCTCTACCTGGCCCGCTGTATCCAGGGCGACCTGGAGGCCAGGAATGTGCTGGTGGAGAGAAATATGCGGTTGGTGGCGCATATTATTAAGAAATACTACACCCAGACTGTCGACCAGGACGATCTGATTTCCATTGGAACGATCGGCCTGATTAAAGGAATATCCAGCTACAAGCCGGAAAAGAACGTCCGGCTGGCTACTTATGCCGCCCGATGTATTGAGAATGAGATTCTCATGTTCTTCCGCAGCCAAAAAAAGTTACAGGGAGAGGTTTCCCTTTCCGAGACGTTGGAGACTGATAAGGACGGCAATAACCTGTTTCTGATGGACGTGGTTGGTGTGGAGGATACGATGCTGGATGACCTGGATACCCGTGAGAGCCATATCCGGGTACGTCAGCTGGTGGACCAATGCCTGACCGAGCGGGAGGCGGACATCATTCGTCAGCGTTATGGCCTGGGCGGAAAAACGCCGCGCACCCAGCGGGAACTGGCGGAGAAGTATGGGATCTCCCGCAGCTATGTGTCCCGTATCGAAAAGCGCGCCTTGAGCAAGCTGGAGGAAGCCTTGGGGAGGAGCATCTAGCCACATTCCTCTTCTACCGCTCCCCTACGCCTCGGGCATTCAGCTCCCTCATGCTGAAGCCCCCCAGTAAAAGCGGACAATAGACAAACGGCCTCTACATAGAAAAAGGCTTCCATGATGTGCAACTCCGTGCCGGAAGTCCTCTCGGAACTCATACGCACGGCATTCGTGCCGAAGGAAGGATACAAATTCATTGTGTCGGATTTTGCCGCCGTTGAAGTCCACATGCTGTCGTTCCTGGCAAATGAAACTTGGCGTCTGAAAGTCTTTGCGGACAATGGGGATATCTGCGGCAATGTTCCATGTTTCCGCAGAAATGCCATAAAGACGCTCTCGCACTGCTTTGTCTGCGTCCATGTCCATGGCGAACTCATGATCGAGCGCAGTATGGTTATATCCTTGGACGCCGTCTGTGAACAGATGGGGCCCCGCCGTAGATCAGCAGACTTAATCTCCGGGAGAACGGCTATGAAACCATGTTCTACAAGGAAAATTGAAAAAGGGCGGCGCCTATCGTGATGATAAGCACCGCTCATCTTTTAACAGTTGAAAATGTCCTTCGCCAGCGGTCGGCTGCGCGTTAAATTGTCTGCCATTCCACTCTGGAATCGCCCGTGATCAGTGGACGAATTTCATGGCAGAATACCCTATTTTATATTTTCGCAAACTTTTATATACGTTCGCAGTGTGAAATTTCACAAAAAGTGTAGAGCTCCAATCAAAATCGTGATATAATATTTTTATTCACGCCGAGATTTCGATGACGAAGTTCCGCAGAGGATTCCTGCAAATCAGACTTACTGCTTCTATTTTAGCAAAACAGTCTCTTTGAAAAGAGGACTGGACGGTCATTCTCGGATGCTGCACCTCGCTTTTTCTGCAGAGCATTAGATGTTGGGAGGACAAAAGGGGAGTTTCACCTGTTTTAGTAAATTGAAGGAGGAAATATGGCCAAAAAAGGAAATAAGCGGACAAATTTGGAGGCTAACGAAGCCTTTCTGCAATATGAAGAAGAAGTCGTTAAGCACCCCGCATATGCTGGAATGCCAGATTTGCGTCATGAAGATGGTACTATCCAATGGGAGGCGCCGTCAAACAGAGGGGCTGGCGTGTTCCAATTCTCTCATGATAAAAGATATCAATGGTGGGTGGAAAAAGCTGCTGAAATCGGAATTAATACGGATGAAGATAAATGGATCAGCAAAGCGGCAAAAGCGATTCATCCGACAAAGCTCCATCCATGCAAGGTTTGCGGTCGGGTAATGGATATCCGCTACTGCTATCTTTCATCTAATTTCATGAAAAGAGTTCAAAAACTCTCGTTTTATGACGGTTCCGTGGAGATGGAAGAGGTAACTCACATTCTGGATTTTGTTACTTCCTTTGTTGATACATATGGAGATAAGGCTTACGCTGCTTTACCTGGATTACTGAAATGCACCCAGGTGAAGAAAATTCCTGATTTGCCTCACGATCTTTCTTCATGGACTTCATGGATTGAACAAAGCTATATCCCCAAAGAGCCAAGTATGCTCGGCCCCGGCGCAATGTCAAATGCCCCAGACCGTCTTGACGGGTTTCATACATTTAACCGCTGCTGCCGTTCCAGGGCTGATAAAGGCCGGTCAAAGGAAAATCTCGCATCCTATTCAACAGACAGGAGGGCCTTTGAGAACTGGAGCGATGGCAATTGGATCACGGCAAACAAGTTAATGGGGTTGATCAATTCAAGCCCTGGCATGAAGAAAGAACATTGTGCCAATGATGGAAACGGCGGGCATCATCCGCGTCCATGCAGCGCAGATCATATTGGCCCTATTTCTCTCGGCTTCTGCCATAGGCCAGAATTTCAATTCCTTTGCAAACCTTGTAATAGTGCAAAGAACAATAGGATGTACTATTCCGATATCCGCCACTTGATTGAAGTTGAAAAACAAGGAGAAACCGTTGCCACTTGGTATGCAAATCCCATTTGGCAGAAATGCAAGGGTAAAGTTACGGACAAAGAATCTGCACTTAGACTCAGCCGTGTGATGCGTGACAATCGCAACATAGCAATGATGCTTTTAGCCGACTTTATTGACAGAGGCGAGTATTTATTTCTGTTTACGCTGCTCAATCTTGAATACGCCGATTATGAATACGATATCGTTCCTGGCTCGACAAAAATCAATAATCAGATTCTAACTGTGGATTTTTCGCGAAAAACCAGCACCTTAAGATATGTAAACATCCAAAAAACGCGAAAAATTCGCGTTGCTTTTTCCTCACTTTCCGAGTATGCAAAGAAAGAAAATCGGAATGGCTATACATACGCCAACTCGCAGATAGAGGCTTTGAAAAGGAAAGCCTTCAGTATTCTATCCGGCATCGGCAATAACATGAAAAACCAAAACGCAGCTCTTATCGCCGCACTTTCTGACGAAACCCGAGTGGATTCTGAACTGGAAGCGTTCTTATCTTCTGTCGATTACAAAACACTAAAGTTGACGCAAGAATTTGTAGAAGTCAAGAAAATTCTGATTCAAATTATGGATTTAGTTTCCGCAAAGCTATCCTCTAATTGGGACAGTCCACGTTACTCAAGAGAACCTGTTGATGAATGAATAAGAAAGCGCTGGCCAACTGGACAATCTCAGCTGGCCGGCGCTTTTTTATAGAGAGTAGCTTTCAAGATATTCATCTGCAGCGATCATTCCACGCATGAATTTCTGATATGCATTTGCAGCTGGAAATCTGTAATCTTTGCTGCTCCCATCTTCTCCTGGCTGCAGCTCCGGCAAATCGCCAATCGCATCCTCTACGCCTATGACAGATGGAAGCATCGAAATCTGCCCGTCTTTGAAGACACAGGATATTTCATGCATACTAAAACGCTGTACAAGATCGGTATCTCCTCCAATGATGATTACGCGATCCCTTCGTTGTGGCACGCCGTAATTTGCCGCACTGACCTGATTTACTTTGATTACATTAACACATTCTTTCAACTCAGATTTAACCATTTCAAAGAATTTTCCCTTGTCTAAATTGAGAATCCCGCGGACGTTCTCAAAGACAAAACCGTCTGGCTGAATCGCTTTGACTATGCTTGCATATGATTTAAATAGCCAATTGCGCATGTCTTCTGCTCCTCTCCGCTTGTTAGCGGTCGAGAAGCCTTGGCACGGCGGTCCTCCAAGTACAAATAATGGTAAATTAGGATGGGCCATCTTTGCAGTTATTGCCTTTTCAATGATTGTATTGTATACCTCCTCGTTGTTAATGTCACCGACAATCGCCTCTCCTCCCAGATTTCTTTTGTGTGTTTCAACGGCATAGCTGTCGATGTCATTGCAGATAACAGGAGTCCATCCCACCCATACAAAGCCGAGAGCAAGCCCGCCTGCTCCGCAGAAGAGATCAACAAATTGCCCTTTGAACGGTATGTTTTTAGCAATCTGATAAGCCAACAACGGCGGCACAGCGTTTCCAATCTGATTGTTTATGGCCCCGAGCGACCCGATAAATTCAAATGAATCCGGAAAGCTTTGAAAACGGGCAGCTTCTCTCTGCGAAATAGTTCTATCTTGGCCATAATGCATATTGCACCCATTTCCCGGCCGATTGAAGTACGTGTTGATCGTATACGCAGGCATTTCAGGGCGAAGCCTACCATAATATGTGGATCGACCGCCTTTTCCCGCTTTGTAGCTTTCCCGGATTTGCGCAAGTCTCTGCGAGGGTATACTTTCTGGTATGTTCTTCCAATTGCCGCCCGGTGGAACACATTTTATAACTTGCATATCCAATTCACTTAATGATGATGCGTAGTGATTGAAAATCATAGTTCTTTTTCTCCGTCTTGACATATTTCACGATACCGTCGAATGATGCGTGTTTTTTTTATATCGTCGAAACCGAATGAATCTATAACTGTCTTATATTCATCAGCCGGGAGTCCGTACAATTGTGCAATAGCCAATTCAATGGCCTCTTCGACATCTTCTCCATGCAGCTGCTTGTCCACTAATTCCACGATATTAGTATCAACACACGGTTGTGGGACACGGATCTGCTTTACTATTCCAGCTGATACATGATTAGACACCAACATGCTTCTGGCTTGATATTCAAACACCGTCGAATTCATGATCGCAAGCAGCATCTTGAGGGCCGGCAGCGCGGACTCGCTGCCATAAACTACGCCGAGAGAATTGCCGCATATATATCCTGGCGGCAATAAGGTGGCCTTTATACGCCTAACCTGTGAGTCACGCGATACATCGCGCCATACAACCTTGCTTGTATAGGAACTCGGTGGCGGAGCCGCCATTTCCTCATTGAGAAAAAGACTGTCGCTCGAAAAAGCATACCGATCTACCATGTAGCCTTTTGCAAACTCTATCTTTCCCGAAGGAAGCAGTTTTTCCTTAACCCTGGTTTCGTCTAACTCGCGGGTAAAACGCAAATTGCTTCTATCACAGAAATCTTCTGTTGAAGGCAGTTGCTCCAGGCACATCATTATGGGAATGGCTTCCACTCCGGTTTTTAAGGGAATGGAGTATTCGGTTCGCTTTATATACTCGAAAACAGCCTTACCGATTTTCCTTTCCTTGTATGCGTCTTTATCCTCGTATATTCTGACATTGAGACTCTGATCTGTTTCTCCGCCTTTTATGACGGCGGTGATGCTTGAAATGTCTGCGCTACCGTAAAGTTTTAATTCAGCAGGATAGTATGACACGTTGATGACCTTGTGACTCTCAAAAATCCAGCTTCTGAGGTTGGTTGATACTTGATCGTTAAGCAGTGATGCAGGTGAAACAAGGCCACACATACCAGACCGGCTGATTAGCCTCAAGGCCAGTTCTGTTCCGCAGCGCGCAAGATTAGTACCCCATTTCCCCAATTTAGAGGATGGTTGAGATAATGCGAACGCCGTCCTCATGAACGAATCGTATTGTTCTATTGCGTTCCGATACCTAGTCAATGTATCTTCATCATTACTTTTTCTAAAAAGCTTCTGTGGTTTTAACAAACTCCAAGGTGGATTTGTGACACAAATATCATACGTACCTTGAACGCTTTCATATTCTACAAAAGCATCGGCTTTGCGTGAATCAATTTGATATTTCAGTCCTATATTTTCACAGAAAGCTGTAATGTCGGCTTCTGCCGCTTTAACCGCACTGCCATCTATATCCCAAATTGATATAAACAGACTTTTGCCAGAAAAATCATCCTTCTTCACAAGTTCAGATAACAAGGCAAGCACAAGCCGCCCGTCACCGCAGAACGGATCAATTATACGGATTTGCAAGGAGAAGGGATTGAATATAAGATGCTGGCACAGTATCTGGATCATGCTTTCCGCTATGCCATAATCTGTATAAAATTTTCCGAGTAGTTTTTCGTCTTCAAAGTCCGTTTTCGTAAAGCCGTCAACAAACTGATAATATTCTTCGCTTAATTCTCGTGGAGTTTTTATTAACATTTCTCGATTTCTCCTAGATAGCAGCCCAAACAGCGATATAACAAAGTGGACAGCTTCTTTACAATCCGCTCTGGTACCTTCTGTAACAAGGATTTGGATTGGCATACCATGCGCATCCACGGCCAGATGTATTTTTGGGGGTAAGCTCTCTTTTGTCTTGGACATATCCTGATTGCCCCTTTTAGCTTCCACTTCGTGGGGATTCACCTTGATATAGCTGGCATCGATCGTCAACCATTCATAATTCGGCTCATCGATCAGAATTTCCAAGAGTTCTTCCAACACCTTTTCTGCACCAACGGATGAACCTCTGATGAGCACTGCTCCACTTCCCGTAATCGGGAGGCAGGTCACGCCAGGGCGCTCCGGTTCGCAATACCCAAAACGCTGTGTTGATCAAGCGGCGGTTATCCTGAGCAGCTTGTAATGCTACGCGTCGTTCTTCTGCCCTTTGTGCTTCGGCAGACACAAGTATTTTCCCCCTGAGGAGTTCATCCACAGCGCCGATCTTCATAAGTGCAGGATGTATAACAAGCTATACCCTTTTCTCCGCCCATGGGCATAAAAATTTGCTTACGTGATGCAAGATAATAGTAGTGGTTGCAAGGAAATCTGTGCTTTTCTGTGCGCCGAATCAGAACTGGCGCTCATAGATGGGGAATGTCAGATAGGCGGCGTTCATCATCTGTGAATACAGGTTCTCACACAGCCTTACTCCTTTTTATGCCTGTCTCCGGCAAAATACTCTTTGGCCAGCTCCGCGAAGGCCAGGCCCGCATTATTCAAAATCCGACCCTTTTTACTGGCCAGCACCAGGTCCCAGCTTACATCCGCATCCGTCACATCCAGCAAATGTATTTCACGCCTGTCCACCGAGTCCCATAGAGGCTGTCCCATCAAAAAAACACCCCAATTCCGTCCTACCAGAGACGCCAGGAAATCACAGTCGGTGGAGGACAGGGCAATGTTCGGCGTAAATCCGGCGGCCTCACAGTTGGACACAAACTGCTGATATAGCGAATAGTCGTCGCTTACTGTCAAAAAGGTTTCATTGCTCAGCTCTTTGAAGGAAACCGACGTCCTCCCTGCCAAACGGTGGCTCTTGTGGACGCCCAGGCGCAGATTCTGGCGGACCATGGGGATCACATCATACTTACCCTGATCTACCGGCAGCATTTTAAGCGCAAAATCCACCCCCTGGGATTCCAGGGATTCCAGTCCTCCCGATCCCCATTTGCTCTCCACGCGGATGGAAACCCTGGGGTATTTCTGATGGTAGATCGACAGCAGCTCCCCCAGATACACCTTGCTCAAAACCGGAGCGGCGGCAATGGATACGCTTCCGACAATTTCCCGGCTGATGCTCCAGGAGCTCTCCACCATATGGCTGTATGCTGTCAGAAAATCCCGGGCATAGCGGTAAAACAGCTTCCCCTCGCTAGTCAGATTCATTTTTCGGAAATTATAGTAGAACAGGTTCAGGCCAAATTCCTTTTCCAGCTTTTGAATTGCTATGCTGAGCGTGGGCTGAGATATATTCAAGGACTTTGCCGCCGCGGAATAGCTCTCCTGCTCCGCTACCTCCACAAAATAAATGATCTGCCGTATGTCCAGTATTTTATTCCGGGCTCCCTTATCCCCCTGGAGCTCGGCGCCCGTCCCCGCCTCCAGATCCGCCTTCTTCTTATTATACTTTTGCTGCGCCGCTGCTGTTCCCATCAATAAACATCCTCTTGCTTCATGACTCCCGCGGGACAGGGCTTGTTCATATGCCTCGTCCGGCGGTGTAAACGGAATGGTTTTCGTTAAGTTCCAGTATATAATATTTCTCCCCAATATGCAAGTACCGGCATCCGCAGGCCGCGGGGCAAAAGGCAGGAGGGCGGAAATTCCGTCCTCCTGCTTCCATGTACAAACGATTTCGGATCAGTCCGCCAGCAACGCCTCGTCAAAGCGGAGCTTTTTGCTCAGCAGTTCGTAGCCGTACTCTGTAACCAGGATGTTCTGCTCCATGTGGGTGCCTCCCACTTCGGGGCGGTCAAACATCGTTACGCGAGGCTCCACCGCCATCACCATGCCGGGGCGCAGCACGTAATCCACGCCTTTGTTGATGGAGGGAGAACCGTGGAGGCCGTACCCCAGCTGGTGGCCGGTGGCAAATTTATGCTCATACTTCTCAAAGCCCATCTCCCGAATTACCCGGCGGGCGGCGGCGTCCACGTCGGCGCAGGTATTGCCCGGCTTCACGGTGTTCAGCGCCTCCTGGAGGGCCAGGTAGTTCACCTTATACATCTGCTTTTGCAGATCGGTGGGCTTGCCGGTACACATGGAACGGCCTACGTCGCCGGTATAGCCCCGGTAAACGGAGCCCAGGTCGATGATGACCATTTCATTTTCCCCGATCACCTTTTCCGTGGAGATCCGCTCAAAAATGGAGGCGTTGACGCCAGAGGCGATATTGGTCACAAACGGCGTCATCTCACTGCCCAGCTCCCGCATCTTATACTCGGCATATGCCGCCACCTCATATTCCCGCCGGCCGGGCTTGCAGTACTCCAGCGCCGCCTCGCAGCCGATCTCCGCGATCTCCACAGCCCGGCGAAGCAGCCGGATCTCCTCCGGGTGCTTGACTACCGTGAGATCCACCCAGATCTTGGAAATATCCACAAACTCCATGGACGGGAATTCCGCCTTAAGCTGCAAATACATCTCATAGGGCAGCAGCTCTACGCCTATCCGTCCGGCGGTGATGCCGTAATCGCGAAAGATCTTAACCACCTCGCCGCCCCATTTGGAAAATCCGGGCAGCTTGCGGTGATCCTGGATGTCGGAGCGGATCTGGATGCGGTAATTGTCGCTGCCGGAGGTGTGGCCCACCACGGCGTCCCTGCCCTTGGGAATTACGGCCAGATACTCCGGCTCATAGAAGGGGCGGTAGCCCTTTACATAGAAGTCTGTGGCATAGCGGACCGTCTCCGCCTTCAGCAGCAGGATCGCGTCCAGGCTGTTTTCAGCCATGGCCGCCTGAATCTTCTCCTTCTTGGCCTGGTGCAGTACGTCGCCGCCGTAATAGGAAGGCTCTTCTTTCCACAAATTCATGGTATGTTCTCCTTTTGTCGTTTGTTTTGAGAGGATCATGTGATTATTTTATTTCACTTTTTTCTCGCCGGCCTTCTTGCGCATAGCTTGGATATAAGGCCAGGCTATGCTGAAGACGATAACCGCCACCAGTACCAGAGACACCGGGCGGGTAAAAAACGCCTGCAGAGTCCCTGCGCCGAACAGCTGGTAGGACCGGATCAACTGGTTGTCCGCAATGCCGCCCAGCACAATCCCCAGCACAATGGCCGGAAGGGAAAAATCGAACTGCTTCATCAAATATCCCGCCGCGCCGAATGCCAGCATCAGAAATACGTCAAACATAGCGTTCCGGCAGGCAAAGGACCCGGCAATGCAAAATACCGCGATGCAGGGAGCCAGGGCCTTGGTGGGGATATTCAGCAGATTGGTGAGGCCAAAGCCCGCGCCCATCGCCATAACCAGCATAACCGCCTGGGACAGGATGGCGGCCAGAATCGGCACATAGACCATCGGCATCTGGTCCCGTACCAGCGTGGGGCCGGGGGTCAGCCCCTGGATGCTCAGCGCGCCCAGCAGAATGGCGCAGGTAGAACTGCCGGGCACGCCCAGCGCCAGCGTGGTCATCAATGCGCCGCCCGTGCAGGCGTTGTTGGCGGCCTCCGGCGCAACCAGCCCCTCCGGGCAGCCGCTGCCAAACGCATCCCCCTGTTTGGAGGATTTTTTCGTCATGCCGTAGGCCGTAAAGGCCGCCACGGTTCCTCCGGCGGCAGGAATGGCCCCGATGACCATACCGGTTACGCCGCAGGTCAGGATGGTCCTGGGATACCGCAGAGCCATGCCCATCCCCTTTATGATCTTTCTAATGCTGGTTTTGGTCTGGACGTCCCGGTTTACAATAAATTCCTTGCCCACCATACTGAAGACCTCGGACATGGCGAAGAATCCAATGATGGCCGGTACCACCTGCACGCCTTCCGCCAGGTAGATGGAACCGAAGGTTGCCCGCCACTCCCCGGTGGGCGTCATGCCAATAGTTCCGATCAGCAGTCCGATGAAGCCGGACAGCATGGTTTTCGGTACATTGGCGCTGGAGGACAGCACTGCCAGAATACTGACGCCCATCAGCGCAATCAGAAACATTTCGGTCGAGCCAATCTTGACCGCCATCCGCGCGATGGGAATCATAGCAAAAATCATAAAGACATAGCTGATCAGACCTCCGCAGGCCGAGGCGCAGAAGGCCGCGCCCAGCGCCTCGCAGCCCTGGCCTTTCAGAGTCATCTGGTAGCCGTCAAAAGTGGAGGCGGAGGACTCCGGCGCGCCGGGGGTATTGAGCAGGATTGCCGTAATGCTGCCGCCGTAGATGGTGGCGATATATACGGAGATCAGAAAGACCAGGGCGTTGACCGGCGTAAGCGCAAAGGTGACCGGCAGCAGGATGCCTGTGGCCATGCTGGAAGTGAAGCCGGGAATAGCGCCTACGATAATCCCCATAAAGGTCCCGATGATAATCCAGATCCAGGTGCTGCCGCTGGCAAGCTCGCCCAGCGCGTGGGCCACGTATGCCGCAATTTCTCCCATTACGCATCCTCCTTACTGTAAAAATGTCAGCACGCCGGCGGGCAGGGGGACCGCCAGCCAGACCTTGAACACCAGGTATACAAAGGATACCATCGCCGCCGGCACGAGCAACAGCGCCAGCTTGCTGCGAATCCCCAGGATTGCCATGGAGAGCGCAAGGAACAGGAAAAGGGACAAAACCGCGCCTAAAAAGTTGAAGCTCAGCAGCGCGGCCAGGACCAGCAGCGCAAAGGCCGCCAGTTTGCCCGTAACAGCGAAGCCCGCCGGTTCCCTATCGGTTTCCGTCTGGGGTTCCCTGCAAAAACGGACCGACTGTTTGATGCACAAAATGCTGAACACCAGAATGCCCGCCAGCAGAAATCCAGGGAACATCATGGACGCCGCCGACAGGCCGCGGGAGGAAAGCAGGTAAGCCGCCGCGAATGCGTCCATCAGCAGGACCACGACAAGCTCCTTTGATATTTCCAGCCGTCCTTTGGGGGTCTTGATGATAAACATGGCTTCGCTCCTTTAATTGCCGCTGAACAGCGGCGCGACGACCGTCTCCACCTCTTCGGCCATCTGCGTCATCTGCCCGCTGTAGTCGCTGCCGGCCTCCAGCACGGCGGAATCATAGACGCTGGCGTCCTTCAGCATTTGGATATACGCCTCGTCTGCGCACGCGTTCCGGAATGCCTCCGTCAGCTTTTCATAACGCTCGGGATATTTGTCCACAAACTCGGAGGAGACGAAGTAGCACCCCATTCTGGCCTGGAACTCGTCCGAAGGCAGGGCCTTGCCGTAAGCCTCCAGCTGTTTGTTGAAGCTCTGGGCGTCCGGCCAGGCGCTGTTGGCCTGGTTGGTTCCGATGCCCAGCGCCTTCGCCTCGGAAACCAGGTCCACCCTGGCGTAGGCGTCGCCGAAAATAACATCCACATGTCCTCCCAGCAGGGCGGCGGAGGCGTCCGAGCCGCCGTCATAGGACACCAGTTTGACATCCAGGTCCAGGTTTTCCGCCAGCCAGAGAGCGGTGGCCTGCTGACCGCCGCCGGCAGCGAAGCCCACAGAGTATGTGCCGGGAGCGGCCTTTGCCGCCTCGATAAAGTCGCCCAGGGAGTCGAACGGAGAGGCGTTCAGCGCGAGCATGACAATAGGATCGTAGGACTCCACCCATATGGGCGTCAGATCATCATAGCCGTAGGTGGTATCCTGCAGGGCGACGGTATAGTAGATCCCGGGGGCGTTGACGGCCAGGAGGGAATAGCCGTCCGCCTCCTTCCGCAGGAAGGTTTCCGCCGCAATCTGACCGCTGGCGCCGCCCTGATTTTCCACTACGACGTTGATGCCCAACTCTTCCTGCAGATAGGGTTGGAGCATGCGGGCCAGCTTATCGCTGGAGCCTCCCGCGGAATACGCTACCGTGATTGTCAGCGTCCCGTTGGGGTAGCCGTCGCCGCCTTTGGCAGGACCGCCGCAGGCGGTCAGCATTGCCGTGCACACAGCAATGGTCAGCATCAAAACAAACAGCTTCTTCATGTTTCCGTTTTCCTTTCTTATGTTTTCATCATATCCGGCCTGACGCGCCGTCTCCTGCGCGTATCATCTGTGCAGTAGTATTCCTTAAAAACTAATTTTTCTGATGGTTTGCTAAAACACAAGATTTGCGCCGCTCCGGCTCAGTGCGTTTCACAGAATCTCCTGATCCGGAGGACGGCCTCATCGATGTCCTCGTCCGTAATGCCGCGGTAGGTCACCAGGCGGATGGAATCGTCTGTGATGTAGTGGGCCCGGACCTGCTCGCACTCCTCCAACGCTTTCAGCCAGGCCCTGCCCCGCAGGTCCCCGTGGAGGTCTACCTTGACGATGTTCGTCTGCACCGTGTCCATTTCTATGGAAATACCTCTGGCATCCTGAATGCCCTCGGCCAGCCGCCGGGCCCTGGCGTTGTCATGCGCCACCCGCTGAGACAGATGCTTGACCGCATACAGGCCCCCGCCGGCCAGGATGCCCACCTGCCGGAGCTGTCCGCCCAGCATCTTTCTGGTTTCCCGGGCCCGTTCAATGAACGCCCGGCTGCCGGCAACAAAGGAGCCGATGGGGGCGGAAAGTCCCTTGGAGACGCAGAACTGGACGCTGTCCACGCCGGCAGTCAGTTCCTTGACGCTGATTCCCAGCGCGCAGGCCGCGTTGAAGATCCGTGCGCCGTCCAGGTGGGTCGCCGCGCCGTATCGGGCGCACAGCGCAAGAATGCCCTCCATTTTGTCCCGGGGGATCACACAGCCGCCCTCGAAATTATAGGAGTTCTCCAGGCATACCAGCTTGATATCCCCTTCCCTGAGCCGCTGTTCCAGAGCGTCCAGCCGATACGCGCCCCGCTCGTGGGGCAGGCAGACCGCCTCCACGCCGCAAAGGTCCGGGTTGAAGATTCCCTTCTCCGCTTTGTACATGTGCATGTTCAAAGCGGTCACAGCCTTCTCTCCCCGTCTGCAGTGGGTCGCGACGCAGACCATGTTCCCCATTGTCCCTGACGGCACATAGAGCGCGTCCTCCTTGCCGAAGAGCTCCGCCACATACGCCTCGGCTTCGGCAGCGGTGGGGTCCTCTCCTTTGCAGCCCTTTGCCCGCCCGTCGTCTCCCACCGGAACATGCATCATAAATTCCAGCATATCCGGCGTTGGGAGCGTTACCGTGTCGCTTCGCAAATCAATCGTTCTCATGCAAATATCCTCCAATCAAGTCTGTTCCGGTCCGGTGTGTGCTATTCTACCACTTAGAATAGTTGATGTCAATACTTGCTATAGTTATTTTTTATTTTAGTTGGGCGAACAGCTAGTTTTTCTTGGCAATGCGCATACGGAATTGTTTGAACTGTGCATATGCAGCGTAAATCCTTTCTGAGCAGATGGATTTTTCCTGCCAGCGGCAAACTGCTTGGATTGCGCGTGCAAAAAATTGCGCATAAGCCCCGTTTGCTCCGGAAACCCCCTGTACATTTCCGCTGCCATCCTGTATAATAAGGAAAAACGAGCCCCCTGGGGGCGGGAAAGGAGCCACCCATGCGCATCAATCCCCAACTGCTGGAGAAAATCAAGGAGTCCCTGTCCTCCGTACTGCCCATTACCGCCATCGTTATGGCGCTGAGCATCACCATTGTGCCCCTGACGCCGGGCGTATTGGTCATGTTCCTCTTCGGCTCGTTTCTGTTGATCGTAGGCGTGGGAATGTTTACCCTGGGGGTGGATATGTCCATGACGCCCATGGGCAGCGCCATCGGCGTGACCATGAGCCGGGCCAGGCACAGGCTGCTGCCCCTGGCGGCGGCGTTCCTCCTGGGTATGCTCATCACCGTGGCGGAGCCGGACCTGACGGTGTTGGCCGGGCAGGTGCCCGCCATCCCCAATCTGACGCTGATCCTCACCGTGGCCGCCGGGGTGGGGCTGTTCCTGGTGGTGGCCCTGCTGCGCGTCATGCTGAAAATCCCCCTGTCCCGGCTGCTGACGCTCTTCTACCTGGGGGCCTTCGCGCTGGCCATCCTCTTTACGCCCAACGACTTTATCCCCGTATCCTTCGACTCCGGCGGCGTGACCACGGGGCCCATTACGGTGCCCTTCATCATGGCCCTGGGCGTGGGCCTCGCCTCGGTGCGCAACGATAAAAACGCCACTAACGACAGCTTCGGCCTGGTGGCCCTGTGCAGTATCGGGCCCATTCTCTCGGTGCTGGTCCTGGGCATCTGCTACGCCCCCGACAGCGCCAGCTACACGCCCCCCGTCCTGGCGGACATCGCCACCACCCGGGACGCCGCCCGGGAGTTCGCCGCCGCCTTCCCCCACTACGCCGGGGAAGTGGCGGGGGCCATCGTACCCATCTGCGCCGTCTTCCTGCTGTTCCAGCTGGCTACCCGGCGGTTCAAGCGGACCCAGCTGCTGCGGATCGCCAGCGGCCTGGTGTATACATACGTGGGCCTGGTGATGTTCCTCACCGGGGTCAACGTGGGCTTCATGGGCGCGGGAGAGCTCATCGGAGCCACCATCGCCGGCGGGGACCTGCCCTTCCTGCTGATTCCCGTGGGGATGATCATGGGCTATTTCATCGTAGCCGCCGAGCCGGCGGTCCACGTGCTGGTCAAGCAGGTGGAGGAGATCTCCATGGGCTCCATCTCCCAGTCCGCCATGCGCCTGGGCATGAGCATCGGCGTGTCCATCTCCATCGGTATCGCCATGCTGCGGGTACTGACGGGCGTCTCCATCCTGTGGTTCCTGATTCCGGGGTACGCGGTGTCTCTGGCGCTGACCTTCTTCGTACCCCAGCTGTTCACCGGCGTGGCCTTCGACGCCGGCGGCGTGGCGTCGGGACCCATGACCGCCACCTTCCTGCTGCCCTTCGCCATGGGCGCCTGCGAGAAATGGGGCGGCAATCTGATGACCGACGCCTTCGGCCTGGTGGCCCTGGTGGCGATGACGCCCCTGGTGGCCATCCAGCTGCTGGGCCTGGCGGGCCGGGTGAGGAAGCGGCTGGCCGACGACGCGCTGAAGGCCGAAATGGCCCGGGTGCGGGACGGCGTCTTCTACTATGACTGATATGCCCGGGCGTAAAAAACGCTATCCGCCCGGGGAAGCGAATTAGGGGGAACCGACTATGAAAAGACCGGAACAGATGTCCCTTATCATGTCCATCGTAGAGCGGGGCAGCGGCAGCAAGCTGGCGAAGCTGTACCATAAAAACCAGGTTTTTACCCATATCCGCTGCGAGGGACAGGGCACCGCCACCTCGGAGATCCTGGATATCCTGGGCCTGGGCGGGTCGGAGAAGGACATCCTTCTCAGCATCACCACCAGCACGGCCGCCCGGGCCCTGCTGGATAAGCTGGACGACGAGCTGCGGGGGGCGGAGCCGGGGCGGGGCATCGCCTTCACCCTGCCCCTGTCGGCGGTGAGCAGCCTGCTGGCCGCCTATATTGGTCTGAAAACAAAACCGGAAAGCGAGGGGAGCGCCGTTATGGAAAATAACCAGCCCAAGAGCAGCATGATCCTGGTCACCGTGAACCAGGGGTACACCGAGGCCGTCATGGACACCGCCCGGAAGGCGGGGGCCCGGGGCGGCACCATCATCCGGGGCCGCTGGGCCGGGGACGAGAGCTTCGCCCAGTCCTCCGGCATCACCACCCTCCAGGAGGAGAAGGAGCTGATCTTCATCGTGGCGCCCACGGAGATCCGAAACCGCATCATGGACGCCGTCGCCAAGAACCACGGCCTGCGCACCGAGGCGGGGGCCATGGTCACCTCCATCGGCGTGGAACAGCTGGTCCACCTGGGATAGAAAAGAGGCGTTTGCATGACCGTCATTCTGCCCGGAAATCCGCCCTACAGCGAACGGCTGCGGGGCATGCTCGCGCCCCTGCTGCCCGCCGGAACCCGCTGGCGGGACCCGGCGGAGGGGCTTGGGGGGCTGGAGGGAGAGCGGCTGCTCTTCGCCGTGGCCCTGGACGAGGGCGGGTGCAACGCCGCCTGTTACCGGATGCTCTCCGTCCTGCGCCGGGGGGAGAGCCTGCTGGACGGGTGCACCGCCGGTCTGGTGGTGACGGGGGTGGGGGAGCTGTACACCAAGGATGTGGCCCGGGACGTGGTGCTGGCGGCCAATCTGGCCGGATGCGCCTTTCTGGGCCGGCCCCTGGTGGAGGCCACCGGGTCTCTGCGCAACTTCCGTGTTCAGGCTCAGATTCAGGGCACCGACGAGGCTACGGCCTTCCGTCTGGCGGTGGAGGAGCTCGTCGGGCGGCTGGAGGACTGGGCGGGTCCGCCGCCCCTGAGGCGGGCGCTGGCCATCCACGCCTCCGTGCGGTCCACCAGCAACACCCTGGCCCTGTGGGAGCTGGTGAAGGCGGGACTGCCCAAGGAGGTGGAGGTCCGGGAGCTGTGCCTGCAAAACGGCACGCTGGCGGACTGCATCGGGTGCAGCTACACCGCCTGTCTCCACTTCGGACAGCAGGGGGGATGCTTTTACGGAGGCCCCATGGTGGAGGAGGTGTTTCCCGCGGTGCGGGAGTGCGACGCGCTGGTGATGCTGTGCGCCAACTACAACGACGCCCTGTCCGCCAACCTTACCGCCTTTGTCAACCGGCTCACCGCCCTGTTCCGCCAGAGCAGGTTCTACGAAAAACGGCTCTATGGGCTCATTGTCTCCGGCTACTCCGGCGGGGACCTCATCGCCCGGCAGCTCATCTCTGCCCTGAATATGAACAAGAGCATCTATCTGCCGCCCAGGTTCTGTATGCTGGAGACGGCCAACGAGAAGGGGAGTCTTGTCCGCCTGCCCGGCATAGCGGAGCGGGGGGCGGCGTTCGGGAGACGGATGGCGGCGGAGAGGTAATCATTCTTTTTCTTGAAAGAAAAAGAATCAAAAAGAACTTTCAAAGGCTCTTCGAGCGAGCTCTATCGCACAATTCTGATGATATCAGTACGCTCCGGCAGCCTGTATAAACACGGCTAAAGTTTTTTCTTTTGCTTCTTTTCTTTTTTTCAAAAAAGAAAAGAAGAGAAAAAGCGAACAAAGAAAGAAGTAGAGACTACATGGAAGATCAAAAAAAAGAGTATTTATTTGAGGAAGCACCCATCCCCAAGGCCGTAGTGTCCATGGCCGTGCCAACCATCATCAGCTCCCTGGTGATGGTGATCTACAACCTGGCGGATACATATTTTGTGGGTATGCTGGGGGACCCGATTCAGAACGCCGCCGTGACCCTGGCGGCTCCGGTCCTGCTGGCCTTCAACGCGGTGAACAATCTCTTTGGCGTGGGCTCCTCCAGCATGATGAGCCGGGCCCTGGGCCGTCGTGACTATGATACCGTCCGCCGCTCCTCCGCCTTTGGATTCTACGGTGCTGTGTCCGGCGGACTGGTGTTCACCCTGCTGATGCTTACCCTCAAGGGCCCCGTGCTGACCCTGCTGGGCACGGACGCCGGCACCGCCGCCGCCACCGGCGCATACCTCCATTGGACCGTGACCTGGGGCGCGGCTCCGGCCATCCTCAACGTGGTGATGGCCTATATGGTCCGCTCAGAGGGGGCCACCCTCCATGCCAGCATCGGCACCATGAGCGGCTGCCTGCTGAATATCGTCCTGGACCCCATGTTCATTCTGCCCTGGGGGCTGAACATGGGGGCCGCCGGGGCGGGGCTGGCCACCTTCCTGTCCAACTGCGCGGCCTGCGTCTACTTCTTTGTGCTCCTCTTCGTGCGCCGGGGCAAGACCTATGTGTGCATTCTCCCCAGCATGTTCCGGCTGGACAGGGCCATCGTCTCCGGCGTGTGCGCTGTGGGCATCCCTGCGGCCATCCAGAACCTGCTGAACGTGACCGGGATGACGGTGCTCAACAACTTCACCTCCAGCTTCGGCGCGGACGCTGTGGCCGCCATGGGCATCGCCCAGAAGATCAACATGGTGCCCATGAACATCGCCTTCGGCGCCTCCCAGGGGGTCATGCCCATTATCGGCTACAACTACGCCTCCGGCAACCGGGAGCGGATGCAGTCCTGCGTCCGCTTCTCCATGCGCCTGACCGTCACCTTCCTCACAGCCGTGGCCCTGTGCTACTACTTCGGCGCATCCTTCTTTGTGGGCCTCTTTATCCGCAACGAGGCCATCATCGCCTACGGGGCCCGATTCCTCCACGGCATGTGTCTGGCCCTGCCCTTCCTGAATATCGACTTCATGGCCGTGGGCGTGTTCCAGGCCGTGGGCATGGGACGGAAGGCCTTCTTCTTCGCCATCCTGCGCAAAATCATCATGGAGATCCCCGCCCTCTATATCCTCAACGCCCTCTTCCCTCTCTACGGTCTGGCCTACGCCCAGGCGGTGACGGAGGTGATCCTGGCTGCGGCGGCCCTGCTGACCCTGCGAAAGCTGTACCAGGAGATCGACCGGAGGGCGGCCAACGGGGAGCTTTGATACGGACTCTGCGGAGAGCTCCCATGGGCTCCGGGCGGCCGGATGGCCGCCCGG
>OFFG01000881.1_pt1 | contig 21481 bp, 16 predicted proteins | sample 1521331 | NCBI WGS metagenome assembly OFFG01 (sample SAMEA3504129, study PRJEB24116) | mouse gut metagenome | biome: mouse gut; feature: mouse-associated habitat; material: faeces | place: Denmark | collected 2011 | reverse complement strand
TTGCCGCCCACGTCGGCCCGATTGATGATCTGATAGCCGTTGGCCACCGTGCCCAGCACCTGCACCGTCAGAGTGGGGCTGGTGGTGGACTGGAAGCCCACGGGCACCTTGCCGAAATCAAAATAGACATCGGTGACATACTCGCCCGGCTGCATGGGGATGGCGTTCAGGTTGTAGGAGTAGTTGCTGCTGGTGAGCAGGTTGGACGCCAGCACCTGATAGCCGGAGCGGTAGTTGGTCTTATACAGCACTCGGTAATTCAGCCGTGCGCTGTAGGTGCCGGTGGTCAGCACCGTGGCCCGGGTAGCGTCGGTGGGGACGCGGTCGTGCCAGTAAAACTCAGAGAGAGGCACATTGCTGGTGTTGGCCACAGTAAAGTCGTACCGCATCTGGCTGCCCGGCAGCGCCTGGGCATTGCCCCGCTTGGTGATGGTGACGCCCAGGTTGGAGGGTTTGTCGTAGTCGGACAGCTTGATGATCTGGCCAGAATACTCCAAGGTCTCGTCAAACACGGTGTTGCTGAGCTGCCAATAGGCCGGGGCGGTCACTTCAACGATTTTATACCTCCCCAAGGGCAGGGGTTTGGACGCCGCCACGCCTCTGGCGTCGGTGGTGATGTAATCCACCACCTTGCCGGACCGGGCCTCGCTGATCTCATACACCGCCCCCTTCAGGGGGGCGCCTGCCGGGGTACCGGTGACCTCGTTGTACTCGGCAGCATACTTGCGGATCTGGAACTGCCCGGTGATGGGGGTGTTCTCCCACTTGACCTCCGTCGTTTCCCCGGGCTTGACGTAGACGGTCTTGTACTCCTTGTCCAACTCGTAGCCGGGGGCGGCCTCCAATTCACGAATATACAGCCGGCCCTTGCCCTGAACAGTGAGGTCGTCGATGTAAACATAGCCCTGGTCGTCAGAGGTGTACTCGCCGATGGGGTTCTTGTTCTGATCGTAGACTAGGAACTTCACCCCATAAATTCCCTCTTTAGTGACGGAATTGATTTTGTGGATGAGGATGCCTGAGAAGGCCTTGTTGGTCACCACCAACGGGGGCGTTGTTTTGCCCGTCACCACCTCGAAATAGTGCGGGGTGGAATCCAGCTTGAATCCAGAGGGGCATTTTGTCTCCACCGCGTAATAGCTGCCCGCCTCCAGGGTGACAAACACCCGGCCATCCGTCCCAGTCGTCACAGTGTCCACCAGGGCATCGTCCATGCGGCGGATCTCAAAGGTGACGTTGGGGATGCGCTTGCTCTCGTTCCCTTCCACCACCTTCACAATTTCAACACCGCCGATGGGGTCGTTGTAAAACCACAAATGCTGCGTGTCACCACCGGGGTTGACCACAATGGTCTGGCTGCGGGTATTGGGGTCGATGGTATAGCCAGGTACGCTGGCCACCTCCGTACAGATGACGGTGCCTGTGATATTGGAGAGGATAATTTGGCCCTCCTTGTTAGTGGTATACAGCCCGTTGGAGGACAGCTTGCCGTCCTCGGCATCCACCACACGCCCATCCGCATAGGTGATCTTGAACTGGACCCCTTCCAGCGGCGTCTTCTTATCCGCCCCGGACAGTTTGTGGATGATCAAATTCCCCGCTTTGTGATTGATGAACTGGAGCCGTACCGTCTGCCCAGCTTTCACAACAGCGGTCTGGGCCACATCGTCCAGCAAATAGCCCGGTTTTGCCCTGACTTCCTTTACGACCAGCGTAGTGTTGGGGTCGATATCGGTCACCAGGAAGGTTCCGTCCGGCCCAGTCACAAACTTGCCGTTGGCGTCGCCCACCAGCGCTCCATCGGACTTGGTAACCAAAAACTCAACGCCGCTCAGGGGTTCGCCATTGTCCCCCACCTTGGATACCAGGAGGGCGCCCTTGGCAGAGTTGCCGAAATAGACCTGCACCACTTCCTGCTCCTCGCCGGAGAGATACACCGTCTGGGGCGGCGTGTCGATGACGTGCGTTCCATCACTGGACAATTCCTCGATGATATAAGTACCCTTAGCCAACCCGGTGACCGTGAAGCTTCCGTTGGCCGAGGTGCGGTAGGTGCCGATCACAGTGCCGCCCGTGCCGGAGGTGTTGCCAGACAGGTAACGGATCTGGAACACCGCCCCCTCGATGGCCTGGTTGGGGTGCTGCCGGTCATACTTCCAGACACAGATGGCGGACAGCGGCTGATTGCGGAACACGAAAGTATGGCCCTGACCGGCAGGCACGAACGCCTCCTGGGTGTCGGGGTCAGCCTTGGCGAAGCCCTTCAAAGGCTCCAGCTCCTGGACACGGAACCAGCCGTCCCGGAGGCCCAGGGTGCCCATCTTGGTGCCGTCCAGTTCGATGCGGCCATTTTCATCGGTGTAAAACACGCCCAGGTCGTTCATCTCGCCGGTGGCGGTGTTGTTGCTGGCATACCACACCCGGAAGGGCACGTTGGCCAACCGGTCGAAGGTGACGGCGTTCTCCTTGATGATCTCGATTACAGGCCGTTTATGGTTCTTGAAGTACGCCGTGTGATCCCGGTCGGGGTACAGCGTCACCAGCTGGCTGGGGGCATCCTTCAACCAGGGGGAGGGTACGGATTTCTCGGTGATCTCATAGACGCCGGGCAGGAGGTTTTTCAGCTCGGCACGGCCTGTGGCGTCCGTCTTAATCTCATCCACGGAATGGCCGTCTGCGGCGCGGACAGTAAAAACCGTATTGGCGATGGGCGATCCATCGTCCGCGTCATTTTTGTATACGTACAAATTGGGGCGTTTGTAGTTTTGCAGCACGATTGTGCTGATCTTCCCGGGGAACAGCTCGATATGATGCTCCTTAATGCTCAAAATGTGATCGTTCAATGTGGCCGTTTCCACCAAGGAATACACACCGGGCTCCAAGCCCTCCCACAAAATTTCACCTGTTGCCGAGGTCTTGCGATCCAGGTAGTGGGTGCCGTCCTCGATTTTGGCCAGCCGGAAGGAAACGCCCTCCAACGGGGAGCCGTCCGAACTGGTTTTCAGCAGATGCAATGAGGGCTTTTTGGAGTTCGTAAAGACGAACTGAGCCACCTCGTTGGGCTTGAGCTGGATGATGCGCTGGGCGTCGTCGATCACATAGCCCGGGCATTCCAGCTCCGTCACCACTGCGGCGCCGGCGGGTAGCTTGGACAGGTCGATGGTTCCGTCCTCCAGCGTGGTCATCTCCACCGGGCCCCAGCTTCCGTCCACCGCCTCGAATTTGAATTTCGCGTTGGCAATGGGCTTGGAGAGGTCGGCGCTGTCCACCTTGATGAGGTGCATCCCAGGCTTGAGGTCATTGAAGAACACCAGCTCCTTGATGCCGTCGCCTGCGTGAAGCTCCACCTGCTGGGGGGTGGTGACAGTGATGTGGGCGTCGTCGCTCTGCTTTTCCTGCACCAGGAAAGTACCCGGTTTCTGATCGGTGAGGACGATCTCCCCCAAGGCATTGGTCTTGAAATCGCCCAACAGCTCGCCATCCCGCCAAACGGTAAAGGTGATGTCGGGCAAAATTGCCATAGTGGTTCGGTCATATTTGATGATTTTGAGGCCGGGCAGCTCCTTGTTGGTAAAGGTCGCTGTGGACATTTCACCCGTCACCACGGAGACGGTCTGGATGGTCTCTGTATCCGCGATCCAGCCCTTGATTCCGGCGGTTTCGCGCACCTCGTAAGCACCCGGTTTCAGCTCATCGAAGACGGCGACGCCCCCCGGTCCGGTCTGGGCGGACTGGGTAGCGCCGCTTTCAATGTGCTTGATTTGTATGGTGACGCCCTCCAGGCCCTCGCCGGTGTCGCTGTACTTCTCCACCCGCAAAGACCCGTAGGGGTCGTTGTAAAAGGTCACCTCGGCCTCTTTTCCTTCCACTACAGTGACATTTTGGGCGGAGTTTTTGCAGAGCAGGTGAAATTTCGGAGCGGACCGCTCGTAAATGGTATAATTTCCGGGCTCCGCCTCGGGGATGACGATGGTTCCGCTCCCATCGGTGGCAAAGACGCCGATGGTGTCTCCGTTGGGGCCCACCACCTCAAAAACCGCCCCGGCCAGAGGAATCTCGGTGCCCGTCTCCAGCTTTATGATCCGCAGGGAGCCGGGACCGGCCGTGGGGGTGTCCGGCGTATCGGGGATGTCGGGGGTATCGGGCACATCCGGGCCGCCGGAGTAGGCGCTGATGGCGTTGATGCGGATGGGCGTGGTGGGGTCGGTGGTGGCCATGTATCGCTGTAGGTTGCCGTACTTGTCAGACTCAGCGCAGATGGCGTAATAGATGGCGTACTGGTACACATCCGCGTTCAGGGAGAGCTGGACGCTGCCGCTTTTCCCCTCCACAGCGTCGGCGGGATAGAGCACCTTGAACTGACCCACATAGCCCTGTCCCTGAACGTACTGCGTGGGGATGGCGGTGATGTCCTTGTTCTCCATGTCCACGATCCGAGTGCCGGCGGGCACATTGTCCGGGGTGGAGAAGCCCACGTTGATGTCGTAGTCGCACACCCAGGTCAGGGATGCGGCAGTGTAGACCTGCTGCTTGTAGGCTTTACCGTCGATGGTCACATCATAGGCAACAGGCTGATCCGGGGTGCAGGTTAAGCCAGGCTCCAGGTTAGAGGTCCAGCTGATGCCACTGTAGGCTTTTTTCACGGCGGCCAGCACCCTCTGGGCCGCCGCCTGATCGGAACAGCCGGGGTTCACCGACAGGGCGGAGATGTCCCAGTTGGACAGCAGATAGCACCACAGGGCGATCTTGGTGGCGTACCACGCCTCGTACTTGGAGTTGACGCCCAGCTCAGCCAGGGTCTTGGTGGGGTAGCCGTTGGCCACGATCCCCATGACCTTGGGGTCCTTGGACTTCTCATTGGCGATGTACTTGATGCTCTGGCCGGGGCCCACCGTCTCGGGAACGCCGTAGATGGTGGGATTGACGCAGTACACGGGAATCTCTACCTGCTCACCTTTGGAGTTGGTATAGAGGTAGTAGTCGTAGGGCTGCTCTTTCACCCGGCCGTTGACGCACAGGTAGTCCAAGGTCACGCCGCTATTGTAGATATTGATTTCGCCCAGAGCCTCCTCCGGGGTGGAGGCGGCGGAGGCGGGAAAAATGGCGCTGGGGATCATCCCCAACGCCATGGCCAGGACCAACAGCAGGGATAAAAACCGTTTTTTCATGTATACCTCCTAAAATGAAAGGGAGCGCCGGATGGCGCCCCCTTAGTCAGTGATTTTTGAAGTTTAGATAGCTGTTGCGATCTTGTACTCGGTATAGAGAAATTTGCCGTTCTTGAACACATCCCAGGCTTCCACGAAGTATTTTCCAGGCGGGCAGGAGTTGAAGTTGTTGGACAGCTCGCTCTCCCGCCAGGGCCAGAAGGAGTGGGCGGTGAGGTCGTCCGGGACGGTGAGACTGATGGAGACGTAGGGCGTCCCCTTGGAGCCGTAGCGAAGCCGCCCGCCCTGGCTGGTGTCCGGGTGGGTCCCGGCCAGATTCATCAGGGTGTACTGCATCCGACGGGTCTCATAGAGGTTGCGCAGGAACAGGTACTCGCCGTCCGGCAGGGAGAAGTGGCGGGCCTCCGCTTGGGGCAGGACCATGGCAGGAAAGCTGCTCCAATCACAGGCGGCGGTGGGCAGGGGACCCAGAGGACCCTCGGCGAACATATTCGCGTCATAGCCACTGGCGTCGGTGACGGCGTAAACAGTGCCATCATTACAGGCGATCTTGTCACCATTTTTGGGGACGTACCGGGAGCCGTCTGTGGGGATGGTTACGGTGCCGGAGGGCTGCTGGGTGGGAACGGATGCCGTATTCCCCGGCGCCACGCCGGTATAGGGCTTATCGCTCTCAATTCGCACTGTCCCATCCCAGTAGACGTTGAAGCCCACAGCCTCGCCGATGTCCCGAAGCCTCACATAGTTGCTGCCGCCAATCAGGTAGGCGGTCATGGTCACCTGCTGGCCGTCAATGTAAATAGTCTGACTGCTGGGTGTAGCGGTCAAAACCGTAGATGCCGCCGCATACCCTCCACTGAGCAAAGCCATGCCCAATGCCATCCCTAAAAGCAGTGTAATAATCCTTTTCCTCATGATAAAATGCTCCTTTCATTTCTTTCTGATTTGAGCATAATCCCATGCGGTATAATTGTCAAAGGATTATTTGAATTCCCTGCGCCGATAAAATGATTTTGCGTTTCCACCTCCTCAAATTTCCCATATCTGGCCGGATTCAGGAACTTTTCTCTACCGCCTGCACGCAAATTCTTTTTGCGGGCTGGTTCTCCAAGCAGGTGGTGATGGTGATACGGTTGTCCGCCGTCCCTTGGAGATAGCTCCAGTCAGTGTTGGCAATAATCTTCACCATTGTCACTTGGTAGGTGCGGGTGCCGTAGATGGTGGTATAGGTGATGATATCGCCGGCCACCAGGTTTTTGATAGCGCCGATGTTATATTTTGCGCCCCGGTTGTGCCCACACACCCCGATGTTGCCGGACCAGCCGGAGGTGGAGCTGTAGTGGCCCAGACCCTTGGCCATGCTGGCGTTGGTCTCGCCCTCCCACACCTTCACATTGATACCCAGCTTGGGGATGGACAGGGTGCCGATGCTGCCGTCTTTGTAGGCCATGCCCTGCACGCTGGTGTAGCCGGGCTGCTGGATGCCGGGCGGAGCAGGGCTGACGCCCGAACCGGGGCCGCCGTCCCCGTCGATGACCAGCTCCGTGAGAGGGCTGCCACCTCCAACCCCATAGACGCCGGAACCGTCCGTGGTGGACACAGCTCCCTGGAGCCCGGGCAGGATGGTGCGCTCCATCACGCCGGTCATGGTGGTGCTCATGCGGCCATACTCCAGCTCGGGCACATCGTAGTCCACGGCATTCCTGCCGCCGTAGTTGTACTGGGAACCGTACACATCCTCATAGCTGGTGCTGCCGTAGTAGTCCTGGGGCGCGGTCGTCGCAAAGCTGTAATCCGAAGCGAAGGCCGGGATCGTCAGGGACAGCGCTGCGCCCGCCGCCAAAGCCAGTCCCAACAAGTTTCTCATCTTGTTCATGTGTCGTCTTCCTCCTGTTCATCGTCCGACTCACCGTTCCCTGCCCGCAGCGATTTGACCTCCAGGCGGGACAGAACCAGCAGCACTGTCAGTACCACCGCCGTAATGACGCCCGCGCCCCCCAGCACATTGCGCAGAAGGTTCGGGGAGGACAAAGCCCGCTGAAACAGGTTGGGATGTTCCGATCCAGGGACAGGGCTGGGCTCCGATTTGCGCTCCTCACCCAGGTACGTTACCCGATAGGTGACGCTCTCCACCCCCTCGTGGGTGATTTCACCCACATAGTTGGCGGTGGTGACATACCCGGTGGCGGCTTTGTAGTAGCTCTTGCCGCTGTAGGTGGCCACCGCCTGATAAGAGCAGGGGGCCAGCATATCACCCGTCAGATCGGTGCCGATGACCTGCCATTCCACATTGGACAGGTTCAGCGTCACCCCGTTCTTTGTCGTGGTGGCAGGGACATAGGACATATCATTGCGATCCAGCGGGCCGATGGTCTTGGTGGCAGTGATCGTACTGCTACCGGTGGTGTAGCCTGCCGCCTGGGTGTGGATACTAGTGTGATCCAGGGCCAGGGTGCCCGCCCAGGTGCCGTCGTCATACTCCATGGTAGGGGCCAGCTGCTCCAGGATCACATCCAGGTTCTTCTTGGCTGTCTCCACCGTCACTGTTTCGGTGTGGGTCTGGCGCTCGGCCACCCGGTTGTCCTGCTTCACGATGTCCGCGTAGGTATAAAGAAAGCCCTCCAACTGGAAGGGCTCCTCAATCAGTGTCTGGGCGTCCACCTCGGGGGAAACGGTATAGGTCTTGACCACCTGCTGGCTGCCGTTGAGGTTCTGCACCACCGTATTGGTAGGCACCTCCAGGGCGCTGGCGCTCATGGTCAACGCCGCCGTCAGCAGCAGACAAAGGCAAATCTTTTTCATTAGGTTCAAATACTCCTTTCGTCAAGTTGGGTGCTGGGATATCCGGGCAAGCCCTATGGGGGGCCCGCGAATGGGCGTATGCCGGTTCACAGCTTTTCCTCCTTCACGATGTACTCCACTGCCAGCTCCGGCCGCTCCCGCAGCCGGGCCAGGATGTCGAGGGACTGCTCCAGGGCCTGCATGGTGTCCCGGCTCTGCCGCTTGATGAAGCCATGGAGCAGGATGACCTCCCCGTTGGGCCGGATGGTGAAGATGACCCGCACCAACACACGGCCCCGCTCGCGCAGCTCGTAAAGCTCCCGGTACCGCTCCAAGGTGAAGTGCTTGTAGTGGGGTTCCCGGAGGTTGGCCCGCGGTGTGGTGGGCAGAACGATGAGCTGACGAATCAGCTTTTCCCGCAGCCGGGGCTCCAGGCCGTCGATGAACTGGGCCACGGGCGCGGCCCGCTCCGGGGGTGCGTAGACTTTGATACCCTTCATGATCTCACCTCCTCCACCGGCGGCGCGTCATCAGCAGCCGTTCATAGCGCAGGGTTTTCGATGCCCACTTCCTGTTGGTATCCACAGGGTCGGCACGGACCCATCCCGCAGCGCGCAGGGCGGAGTCCGGCCTGTCCGCCGGCAGGAAGGCGATGATTTTCCAATAGCCCAGGGCCTGGGCCGCCCGTGCCGCCGCACCGTAGAGCATCCCGTAGGCGGCACGGCCCCCGGTGGTGTAAATGCGGTCGATCTGCACCGCCTGAGCGTCGTCCCGGCAGCGGCCCACGATGGCCGCGCCCACCAGCTCCCCATCCAGGGCACAGCCCACGGAAAATTTACAGCCGCGCATGGGCTGGCACCGGCGGATGTGCTCCGCCAAATAGTCGTTGGCCTCTTGCAACGAAGCCGGAACAATGTAAATCGCGTTGTCCTGTACCATTAGGTTCAACCTCCTGATGCTTCATCCAGCCGTTTCAAGTGGGCCAGGAAGCCGTCCGCGAAGGCCTCTGCAAAGGCCGGACTGCCGCTGAGCCACCAAACCGGGTCGGGCAGGGAGCGGTAGATGCTGTCATATTGCAGGCAGATCATCAGGAACTTTCCCTGGGGATTGCCGGTGTCCACGCCATCCACCAGGGGGGTGACAGCGGCTTTGACCGCCTGGACGTCGTCCTGGTGGTAGTCGCACAGATCGTCATAGAATTGTCCGGCGAAGATGCAGCAGAACACCGCCATGGCATCCCGCTCCACCGAACCGTCCGCCGTGGCCAGCCCCATCCGGCGCAGGCGGTCAATGGCGGTGCTGTCGAAGGGGCTGTGAGTGGGGCGATTGCTTCTCATCATTTCGTTGTCATCTCCAGTAATTTTTCAAATTTCTCTACCGCATTCCGCGCACTGGCCATCTGACGTCGGAGGGCGTTGACCTGTGCGGGCATCAGACAGGCAAAGATCTCTGAGCAACACCGTTCAGATGTTCGCCGGAGCACCTGCGCGAACTGTGACGCTTCAGCGGCCAAGGCATCCGGGGTCAGGGCAGGGCCGGGTTGCGGGACAGGCCCCGCCCGGACGGGGGGCGCGTACTCCTCTACCGACTTGATCTCCCCGGCGGCCAGCAGGGCGGCGGCCTCCGCCTGGGGGCCCGGCTCCAGCCGGGAGAGGGCCAGGGCCTGCTTCCGGGTGACCGGCGTATCCGCTCCGCGGAGGATGTCCTTTGCCTCAGAGGTCAGGTTTTTGGCGATCTGCACCTGGCGCTCCACCGTGCGGCGGCCAATGCACAGTTTCTCGGCGGTGTCCTGAGCAAAGGATTTTGTGGTCTGCGTCATTTTGTCGCTGACCTTCTGGTGCTGATTGCCGCGAAAGGGCCCGCCCTGGTTGGTTTGGACGCTCTCAGGGTGGAGGGCTTCGTAGACCTCCTTCCGGCGCAGAAGCAGCTCCCCGAACTCAAGAGGCGTCAGGTCGCTGCGCACAAAGTTCTCGTCGATCTCCGCCAGCTCAGCCCGCAGGCCCTCTAAGCCGCTGACAACGCACTCGATCTCCGTCCAGCCCAGCAGCTTGGCAGCCTCCAGCCGGTGAAGCCCGGCGATGAGGGTTCGGCTTTGACTGACTGTGACGGGATTCAGCAGGCCGACCTCGACAATGCTGTCCGCCAGCTCCCGGACATCGGCCGGCGCGGCATTCCTCCGTCCGGGGTTTACCTTGATTTCGCTGATAGGAATACGCATAGGGCCACCTCCAGGGCAAAAGAAAAGCCTGACGCCTTGCGGCGTCAAGCCTTTCTCCAGTATTTTTCGATTGTCAGTTGTCTGATCCCTTCGGGTCATCCGGCTGAGATTCGGCCACCTGCTTGATCATATTGGTGACCACGGTATTCAACTGCATGGCATTCTGAGCCGTGACCACCGGCGCTCCCGTTTCACTCTCTAACGCCTGACGGGCAATGTGGGCGACCCCGCCGCCCCGCTATGCCACTTCACGATTTTCTTCAGAACCCTCCGGTTGCTCCCTCTTGGAGATTGCCTTGGTAGAGTTTTCCGCCAGCATATTAAGAATGAGTTCAGTGGTGCTCATATTGTCCCGCAGGTTTTCGGAGATTTTAATTTCAGTTGCTTACAATTTGTAAGCAACTGATCTGCACCTTCATCCTTTAGCCGCTTTTTCAGCACAGCCCAATAGGTACTGGCATTGTGTTGCGTCGGCTGATCTGTTAGTACGCTCGCCACATCTACTACTGGAAAGGACTATTCTTCCTGTTCTGCATCCTACGCTGTTCAGATTGGCTGATCCTCAAATAATCGAATCTTGTCCTGTTCGCTCATGGCAATACCTCCGAGCACTTGTTTTTGATATTATACATTATCTCATCCGTTCCCGCAGGAACTCCAAAAACAGGGCCTCGATCTCCTTGTCGCTGCGCCCGTCCAGGTAGGGGGCAAACTGCTTGCGGGCAAAGGATATCTTCTTGGGCGGGGCGGCCAAACGCTTTTCGGCCCGCGCCCGGGCCTCCCGCCATGCCTCGTACATATCCTGGTGCTTGGCGGAAGGGGGTGGGCACTTGGAAGCGATATACTTCATAGCGGCCTTGTTGAGCGGATAACTCTCATTGCGGCACATCTCAATGAACGCCTGCTGGGATTCCGGGTCATAGTCCGCTATCATATCGGCGCAGGCCAAGTTCAGCTGCTTCGGGGCTGTCTCCAGGATGCTGACCAGTTCCGGGATGAGATAGGTGAGCTTGACCGCCTTGCGGATCTCGTACTCGGTGACACCAAAGAACTCAGCCACCAGCGCCCGGGCGTTGTACCTTTGGCGAGAATCGCCAAAGGTCCCCTCAGCGGCATTTCTCTGCCCATTTCTGTTCTTGGCATCCAGCAGCGCCTTATATGCCTTGCCCCGCACAATGATAGACAAATCATGACGGTGGATCAGGTTGGTGGAGGTGGCAATGACGACTGCCCGGGCATCGTCAGCCTCTACGACCTCGGCAGGGATTTCTGACCATCCGGCCAGCCGGGCGGCGGCGGTACGGTTATGCCCTGCCAAAATCTCATAGCGTTCCTCCCCAGGGATGGGCCGCACGATAATGCGAACCATCAGCCCATCCTCAGCAAGCTGCCCCGCAAGGGCCTGAAGCTGAGACGGGGTGTAGGGACGAAAGCCAATGTCTGCGGTGAAGAATGGTGTGAGCTTGTCCAGCCGTAAATTACAAATTTTGGCGCTCACCGCGGGCGGCGCTTTCTGGAACAGCTTCGCATAGGCTTCGTCTGAAGCCTGGAGCTCGGATGCCTGCTGCGTGGCGGACATTCGGCGCTTCAGCAAGTCGTCCATTGCCTTTTTAGCCAAGGGCCAGCACCTCCTCCGCCAGACTGCGGTAGGATTCGGCGGCGGCGTTTTTGGGGGCATACTCAAAAATGCTCTGTCCCGCCGCAGGGCACTCCGCCACTTTAATGGAATACTCGATGGGCCGCTGGAACACGTGGAAATCCTCGCCGTAGACCTCGGAAACGCTGGCTTTCACACTCTGGCACAGCTGGGGTCTGGACTGGTACATAGTCAGAAGGATCCCCGCAATCTTGAGGTTGGGATTGAATTTGGCCTGCACCGATTTGACCAGCTCCAGCACATCGGGGATCCCCTCGCTGGCCAGAAAGTGAGCCTGTACCGGGATAATGCAGTAGTCCGAGGCTGCCAGGGCGTTGACGGTCAAAAGTTCATGTTTCAATCCGCAGTCAATTATGATATAATCATATTGGTCTTGCAGTTGCTCCAGCAACACAGACATGACCTTCTCGCAGGCCCGGTTTACCTCGCCCACGGCATTGTACTGAGATAGTTGCATCACTTGAAGCCGTGCGGCGGCGTCAGCCAGCCGGCGGTTAGCCGGAAGCAGGTCGAGGCCGCTGTCCGTATGTATGATGGTTCGGCCAAGGTGCAGTTCCAGATCCTCCGGATAGTCGATGGCAGCCAGCAGAAGATTCGCCAAGGCATGAGATTGCTCTGCCGGGATATAGCCCAATGAAGCTGTGAGATTGCCCTGGGGATCATTATCGCACAATAGCACTCGCTTTTTCTCAGAAACAAGCGCCATTCCCAAGTTAAGGGCAGTTGTGGTTTTACCTACACCACCCTTAGAGTTTGTAATCGAAATAATAGAAGTCATACTAACCTCCTTGTCCGTATATGGGTATAAAACCAGGTGCCTTGGGGGCTGTATCGCAAGACGTTCATATACCGGAAAACAAGGAATTCGCAATAGCCCTTTGATCTGTTGCGAAATATGTTGCAAAACCGATTAATTTGAAATCAGGAATTGGTTGTGGCGCAACTGGTTGGAGACATTTGTGACTAAATCCTTCACACGCAAGAGGTCACAGATTCGAGTTCTGTAGTCTCCACCATGTAAACTCCCGAAATCGTAAGGTTTCGGGAGTTTTTCTATTGTTTTCTCGTCCAAAAGTTCAGCCTGTTGGGCGTGTCCCGCAGATGCCCCGCAGGAGGCCCCCATATTCCCTGGGCTGTCAGGACTGGAAAAAGGTCACGACCCCATCACATGGATGGAGGCCGTGACCTTTTATGTTATCCTTTTACCGAAGAGTCACCGGGCCAGCTGCCCCAGGCGGGCCTGCCAGTTGGGAAGCTGCTCCCGGTACTGCTCCATCTGGGAGGGAATGGGATGGACGGTTACGGCCTCCCGTCCGGCCATATGGGCGGCCGCGTCGGCGATGTCCTGAAACAGTCCCGCGCCGATACCGGCGATCATGGCCGCGCCCTTGGCCCCCGCCATATCCGGATCCACGTCCGCCCGGACGATATCCATCTGGTACATATCGGCCAGCATTTGCGTGAACACATCCGCTTTTGTGACGCCCCCGGCCACAAAAAGCCGCTTGATGCCGGCACCGGTGGAGTCCTCCACCTCCCGCAGCGCGCCCAGCATCTCAAAGGCCATCCCTTCCAGTACGGCGCGTACCATATCCGGCATGGCGGTGTGGGTGCCGATGCCAAGGAAGGCCGCGCGTCCGCCGATAATGTCGGGATAGTAGTACAGCCCGTTGGCGCCGATGGGGGAGGAGCCTGCGGCCCGGTTCATGGCCGCGTAGAGCGCCGGGGAACCGCCGCGTCCGCCATCCAGCCCCGCGCAGACATTTCGGTTGAGCCAGGCATAGGAAGCGCCGCAGCCGTTGACGCTGGAGCTGATCTGCCAGTCGTCCCGGAATCCGCCGCCGGTGGCGTGGAGGGAATACCTGGATCCGGGCAGGGGACGGAATCGTGCCGCATCGGTGATGCGCATTCCGGTGGAGCCGAAGGTTCCGTAATTGGCGATGGCGCAGCCCTCCCCGATGGCGCCCTGGGCCAGAACGTGGGGGACCATGTCGTTGGTGCCCAGGAAGAGGGGTGTCCCGGCGGGAATGCCGGTGGCGTCCGCCGCCTCCCCGGACACCTGTCCGCAGCACTCGTCCGCATAGTGGAGGGGGAGGAAATCGTCCCCGTGGAGACCCACGGCATCGCAGATTCGTGCCACATATTTTCGGGCAATCGGGTCATAGTTAAAGTGCATGCTTCCCCGGCACTCTGTCTCCCACATGTGGGGGGAGCCCAGGGTGCGGAGGAACAGGGCGTGCTCGCTCACCGCCCAGCGGGTGATTTTACCGCATATGTCGGGGAAGCGGTCTTGCAGGTACAGGATATTGCTGAGCATCCAGGGGACCGGGGTGGTCACCGCGGCGGTGTATTCCTCCACGGAAATTCCGGCCCTCTCCAGGGCTTTGGAGGCATAGAAGAAGTCCCCGCGCCGGCAATCGCTGGGGAAAATGATGCCGAAGGGTATGGAACCGTCCTGGGCGTACCCGATCAGCGGCCCCCCCGCGATGCTGAAGCTGACCCCGGCAATGGCGCGGCGGGCCTCCGGGCCGGGCAGGCCGTCCACCGCTGTCTTGACGGCCTGGAGGATGCAGGCGGCCAGCTCCTCCGGGCGGCACACCGACTGGCCCGGCCGGGGCGTGTGGATGGGTACGTCAACGTTCGCGCCGCTGGCCAGTCTCCCCCGCATGTCGAAGCAGCCGGCGCGCACCCCGCTGTGCCCGCGGTCAATGCCAACCAAGTATTTGGTCATTTTCACCACAATTCCTTTCTAATTTTAATGGCATTTGCACAATTGACACACTTCGACAATTGCGCTATGATTAGTACAACGTTATAGTACAACGTTTTAACAAGAAATGCAATGAAAATTTGCATAATAAAAGAAGGAGGATACATGATATGAAAAAAACTGGCCGCGCAAAGAGGAGCATGGCGCTGCTCCTGGCCCTGTGCATGGGCTTCTGCCTGCTGATGGCCGGCTGCGCAAGCAAGCCGGAGGTGGAATCCCCCGGCACGTCCGGCGCACCCAGCGCCGCGCCCGGCGCATCCCAGGATGTGAGCAGCCCGTCCGGCCCCAAGCAGGGCGGCGTACTCCGCTACGCCAGCGGCAACGGCATCGTGTCCCCCGGCTATACGCCGGAGTGCACAAACAACGCGTCCCTGCTCTTCCTGACCACCGCCTACGAGTCCCTGGTGACCTACGCGGAGGACGGCTCCACCGTCGGGCTGCTGGCCACCGGCTGGGAGATTGACGCGGACGAGCCCAGCATCACCTGGACCCTGCGGGAAAACGTGAAGTTTGCCGACGGCGAACCCTTCAATGCCGAAGCGGTGAAGCGGAACATTGAGGAGTACCAGTCCAAGGAGCGCACGGAGACGGCGGTGATCACCGCCATGGAGGTGATCGACGACACCCATATCAAAATGGTGCTGAGCAATTGGTCGTCCTCCGCGGTGGAGTCCATCGGCTTCTTTGTGTACTACATGTCGCCCAAGGCGCTGGAGGACGTGGACGCGCTGCGGACTTCCTCGTGCGGCACCGGCCCCTTCCAGGTGTCTGAGTTCAACCCGGGCGTCTCCATCAAGTACACCAAGAACGCCAACTACTGGCAGGAGGGCAAGCCCTATCTGGACGGTGTGGAAATCTACGTGGTAGAGCAGCAGACCACCCTGTCCTCCGCCTTCCAAGCCGGCGAGTACGACATGATTATGCTGGCGGATATGACCATCGCCTCCGACCTGATGGCCATGGGTTCCACCGCCAGCGGAACCATCGTCAACGAGACCAACACCAACGGCCAGGGGCTGACCATCTGCGGCCTCATCCCCAACAGCGCCGACGCCGGCTCCCCCTTTGCCGACGCCAGGGTGCGCCGGGCCATGGCGCTGGCGGTGGATTCCAAGGCCATCTGCGACGCCTTTGGCTACGGCGTGTACACCCCCACCGACCAATGGGCCACGCCGGAGGCCATCACCTACAACACCGATATCACCCCCCTGGGCTATGACCAGGACAAGGCCCGGGCGCTGCTGGCCGAGGCGGGCTATCCCGACGGCTTCAACACCACCCTCACCGTCTCCCCCTACGTCTCCGACTACTTCACCGCGGCGGCGGCCATGCTGGACGAGGTGGGCATCCACTGCGAGCTGAACATGGTGGACAACGCCACCGAGGTGTCCATGTACTCCACCGGCAACTGGGAGGGGATTATGGGCCACTACGCCACCATCTCCCCGGACCTGGGCCTGTATATGGGCCGCCATCTGGACTATAACGGCACCTTCTACGCCGCCGGCATCCAGCACCCCGAGGATCACATGGAGCTGCTGGAGAAGATCCGCGCGTCGTCCGACGAGAAGGAGAAGCTGGACTATGAGTGGCAGCTCCAGGCCCTGATTTACGACCAGGAGACGGGCAGCGCCCTGTTCGGCAAGCCGCTGCTGGTCATCAAGAACATGTATTACAAGTATGACTACCTGAAGGACGACGGGCGCGCGGTGTGCGAGGCGAACATCTGGAGCATCGCCGATGCCTGGATGGACAAGTAGGAGGCGGCGCACCAGACAAGTTTTGACAGGGAAGGGGCCGTGTCCCGCGCGGCCCCTTCCGTCAAAGATGGGGGGACTGATTTGTGAGCAGCAAGCTGCTTAAAATGATTGGACGAAGGATCGTGCAGTCGGTCATTGTGATATTCATTGTGACGCTGATGGTGTTTCTGCTGATGCAGCTGGTGCCCGGCGACGCGGTCACCAATTTCCTGGGGGCCAGCGCCACCGAGAGCCAGATCGAATACTACACAAAGCTCTTCGGCTATGACCAGCCCGTGCTGGTGCAGTACTTCAAATGGCTGGGCGGCCTGTTCCGCGGGGAGATGGGCAGGTCGATCTCCCTTCAGATGGAGATCTCCGACGTGCTGGTGCAGCGACTCCAGGTCACCCTGTCCATTGTGCTCCCCGCGTTTGTCATCGCGGTGGTCATCGGGGTGTCCCTGGGCATTGTGGCGGCGAAGAACCGGGGCACCGTCCTGGATTCGCTCATCTCAGTGGTGGCCAACATCGGCATGTCCATGCCCATGTTCTGGTTTGGGCTGATGCTGATCCTGGTCTTTGCCAACATACTGCACATACTGCCCACCTCCGGGTATGTCTATCCCCAGGACGACCTGGGCGCGGCCATCCGGCACTCGGTGCTGCCGGTGACGGTGCTGGCCCTCAACTACATGTCCCAGTTCTGCCGGCAGACCCGCTCCTCCATGCTGGAGGTCATCCGCCAGGACTATGTGACCACGGCCAAGGCCAAGGGCGTCAGCGCCAGGACCATCACCTTCCGCCACCAGCTGCGCAACGCCCTCATCCCTATCGTCACGGTGATGGGCGCCTCCCTGGGGGCCATGGTGGGCGGCACCGTGCTGGTGGAGAGCGTGTTCGTCATCCCGGGGCTGGGCAACCTGATGATCTCGGCCATCAAGGCCCGGGACTTCATGGTGGTGGAAAACGGTGTGCTGGTCATTTCCGTGGTGGTGGCGGTCTGCAACCTGGTGGTGGACGTGCTGTATGGCGTGATCGACCCCAGAATCAGAAACGACTGATCCCGGCGGGAAGTGGAGGTCAACGTGAACAAAAAATCATTATGGAAGAAAATAACCGGCTCCAGGGTGTTCAAGGTGCTCACCGGGAAAAAGTCCACGGTGGTGTGCCTGGCCATTCTGCTGCTGCTGGTGGTAACCGCCGCCCTGGCGCCGGTGCTGGCGCCCTGCGACCCCTATGAGCAGAAGCTGGTCAGCCAGCTCCAGGGGATGAGCCCGGAGCACTGGCTGGGGACGGACTCCATGGGCCGGGACGTGCTGTCCCGGATCATCTACGGCAGCCGGGTGTCGCTGGTGGTGGGCATCGCCTCCACGCTGATTGCCGGGGGCTTCGGGATGCTGGTGGGGCTTATCGCGGGCATGGGCGGGCGGATCGTGGACACGGTGCTCATGCGGATCATGGACGCCATGATGTCGGTGCCCATGATTATCCTGGCCCTCTTCCTGGGCACCATTTTCGGCAAGGGGCTGGGCAATATCTGCGTGGCTATCGGCATCTGCATGATCCCCAGCTACGCCCGGGTGACCCGGGGCCAGGTGCTGTCGGTGAAGGAGATGGACTATGTGACGGCGGGCGTGCTGTGCGGCGCGTCCAAAATCAAAAATACCCTGGTGCACATTTTTCCAAACTGCGTCTCCGCCAACCTGGTTCTCATGACCATGAACTTGGGCAGCGCCATCCTCAGCGAGGCGGCGCTGAGCTTTCTGGGCATGGGCATCAACCCGCCCACCGCTAGCTGGGGCGGGATGGTGAACGACGGCTATAAGTACCTGTCCAGGGATCCCATCATCGCCATCGCGCCCGGCATCTGCATCATGATCGTGGTGCTCTGCTTCAACATGGTGGGCGATTCGCTCCGGGACGCGCTGGACCCCAAGCTCCGCGGGACGCTGGCCCGGCGCGGGAAGCGGACCAAGCGGGCGGGCGCAGCCCGGGCCGCCGGATGAAGGGGAGGGGGACTATGTCAAAGAAACTGTTATCAATCCGGGATCTGAGCGTGGACTACAATACGGAGATATCCAGGGTATACGCGGTGAACGGCCTGTCCTTCGATCTGGACTACGGGGAGACGCTGGGGCTGGTGGGCGAGACCGGCGCGGGCAAAACCACCGCCTGCCTGAGCATCATGGGCCTTCTGCCCGAGGGGATCGGCGAGGTGGTGGAGGGGTCCATCACCCTGGACGGCGAGGATATTCTGCGCGTACCCGACTCCAGGCTCCGGGAGCTGCGGGGGCGGACGGTGTCCATGATTTTTCAGGACCCCATGTCCAGCCTGAACCCGGTGCTCACCGTGGGCGACCAGATTTTAGAGGTGCTCCAGGAACACAACAAGGGCAAAAAGAAAGAGGAACTGGAAAAAACCGTCGATAACATGATGGAGTTGGTGGGCATCCCGGCCAACCGCAAAAACGAGTATCCCCACGAGTTTTCCGGCGGGATGAAGCAGCGGATCGTCATCGCCATCGCCCTGGCCTGCGAGCCCAAGCTGATTTTGGCGGACGAGCCCACCACCGCCCTGGACGTGACCATCCAGGCCCAGATGCTGGGGCTGATCCACGAGCTGCAGCAGCGGCTGAACACGGCCATGATCCTGGTCACCCACGATTTGGGGGTGGTAGCCCAGACCTGCGAGAAGGTGGCGGTGATGTACGCCGGACAGTGCGTGGAATACGGCAGCGTGGAGGCCATTTTCGACAGCCAGACCCTCCACCCGTACACCCGGGGGCTGTTCAACGCCATCCCCAAGCTGGACGAGGACGCCCAGCGCCTGGAGACCATTGAGGGCATGATCCCCGACCCGTCGGTGAAGATTGAGGGCTGCCGGTTCGCCCAGCGCTGCAAATTCGCCACCCAGCGGTGCGGGCAGGCCCCCGGCATGGTCCGGGTGGCCCCCGACCACATGATCCGGTGCCACTTGTTTGATAAGCGGACGGAGGGGTGAGCCATGGAAGAAAGAACGTTGATCCAGGTCAAAGACCTGAAAAAGTATTTCAAGACCTCAAAGGGGATGCTCCACGCGGTGGACGGGGTCAGCTTCTCCATCCCCAAAGGGCGCACCCTGGGGGTGGTGGGCGAATCCGGCTGCGGAAAGTCCACCCTGGGGAAGGTGCTGCTGCACCTGCACGAGTCCACCGCGGGGCAGATTTTTTTCGACGGGGTGGACATCACCCGCTTCAATGAGCGGCAGCTGCGGGATTACCGGAAGCGGATGCAGATGATCTTCCAGGACCCACAGGCGTCGCTGGACCCGCGGAAAAATGTGTCCAGCCTGATCGGGGAGCCGCTGAAAAACTATAAGCTCACCCAGGGCAAGGCGGAGTACGAGGAGCGGGTGGACGAGATCATGCGCACCGTTGGGCTGGCCCCCGCCTACAGGGAGAGCTACTCCCATGAGCTGGACGGCGGGCGGCGCCAGCGCATCGGCATCGGCCGCGCCCTGGCGGTGGACCCGGAATTCATCGTGTGCGACGAGCCGGTGTCCGCCCTGGATGTGTCTATCCAGGCCCAGATTCTCAACCTGCTCATGGACCTCCAGGACGACCGGGGGCTGTCCTATCTGTTCATCACCCACGACCTGTGCGTGGTCAAGCATATCAGCTCGGAAATCATGGTCATGTACATGGGTCAAGTGGTGGAGTACGCCCCCACAGAGGAGCTCTTCCGCAACCAGCTGCACCCCTACACACGGGCGTTGCTGGCGGCCATCCCCACGGTGGACCTGTCCCGGCGGGACCGGGAGCGACACACCCTGACCGGCGAGGTATCCAGCCCTATTAACCCCATGCCCGGCTGCCGCTTTGCGCCCCGCTGCCCCTATGCCAGCGAGAAATGCCGCCAGGAATACCAGCTGCGGGAGGTTTCTCCCGGCCATTTCGTCGCCTGCCACCAGTGCGGGTGACAGCCTGAGCACGATATAAGGAGATAGACAGAGTTATGGAGTGGGAACAAATCAAAACAGAGGCCAGAAACAGCCGGACGGAACACATTGACACCCTGAACACCCTGGACATGGTCCGGCTCATCAACGAGGAGGATGCCACCGTGGCTCTGGCCGTCAAGGCGGAGGTGGAGCACATCGCGGCGGCGGTGGACGTGATCGTAGCTCAGATGAGGCAGGGCGGCCGCCTGATTTACAGCGGTTGCGGTACCTCTGGGCGGCTGGGGGTGCTGGACGCCTCCGAGTGCCCACCCACCTATTCCACCGCTCCCGATCAGGTGATGGGCCTCATCGCCGGAGGCGAGGAGGCCATGTTCCATGCGGTGGAAGGGGCGGAGGACGACTTCGACCAAGGCCGGGAGGACCTGAAAAACGTGGGCTTCTGCCAGCGGGACGTGCTGGTGGGACTGGCGGGCTCCGGCCGCACGCCTTATGTGCTGGGAGCGCTGGACCACGCCAAATCCCTGGGGGCCCATACGGTTTCCGTCACCTGCTGCCCTGGTTCGCCGCTGACCCTGGCGGCGGACATCGCCATCGCCCCGGAGCCCGGCCCAGAGGTGGTTACCGGTTCCACCCGCATGAAGAGCGGCACTGCCCAGAAAATGGTGCTGAATATGTTGTCCACCTGCTCTATGATTAAGTTGGGCAAGGTGTACGGCAACCTGATGGTGGACGTGCAGCCCTCCAACGAAAAACTGGTCCAGCGGTGCAAGACCATTGTCAGCGAGGCGGCGTCGGTGAGCATGGAGACGGCGGAGCGCGCCTTGGAGCAGTGCGACTACCGGCCCAAAACCGCCATCGTCATGTTGCTGCGCGGGGTGGACCAAGAGGAAGCGGTACGTCTGCTGAAAGAGTGTGAGGGCAACATATCTCGGGCCGTGGGCGCTAAAGCCCCAGTGAACTGAAGGAAGAAAGGAGCGGTCCCGCATGGCTTATTTAAGATGTGATTTTTCCTCGGAGACATTGCAAATGGTCACCTCGTTTGTAGCCCTGCTTCCTGAGCAGCTGGAGCTGAATCGGGTGCCGGTGATCTATCTCTTCCACGGCCTGACGGACAACTGTACCGGCTGGACCCGGTACACGTCGGTGGAGCGTTATGCCCGTGACCACGGCGCGGCGGTCATCATGCCGGAGGTGCAGCGCAGCTATTA
>OFFG01000869.1_pt1 | contig 21670 bp, 23 predicted proteins | sample 1521331 | NCBI WGS metagenome assembly OFFG01 (sample SAMEA3504129, study PRJEB24116) | mouse gut metagenome | biome: mouse gut; feature: mouse-associated habitat; material: faeces | place: Denmark | collected 2011 | reverse complement strand
AAAGAAGCACACTCAACACACAAAGTATCCCACAGCCAATCCAAATTTTCTTTTTGTTCGTTTTCATCGTAATCCTCCTCTATGATTGAGATATATTTATCTCTTTATATGATAAATATATCACTTTCCTTTCTCGGTGTCAACAGAAAAGAGATAAATATTTCTCTTCCTCTGAATGGGGCTGTGCATAAACAACGGGATGCATAGTTGCCTGCACCCCGCCTTTTTCATCCTATATTCATTTAAGTAATGTCCCGTTTCTGATATACCTTTACCGCAATCCGGTATGAGATAAAAAAACAGATAACAGAAATAATAAGTACAATATGGAAAGCCAGAAGGATATTCTCCTTTACAGGAAAAACCAAATTGATAAGAAGTACTAGTCCCGTAATAATCCCTGTTGACGCCATAAATGACATCATAAAGACAATCTGCGATTTTTCCGGGTCAGACAGATATGCGCACGGCAGGCTGACGCCGCCTGCCAGCAGGGTAGCGCTTATCCCGATAGAGCCATACAATAACAACGAGTGAAGCGTTATATCCGTACCAAAGCACGCAAGGACAGCACAGGGGATCAGCGCAGTAAGCAGACCCAATATGGCAAGCAGGATATAAAACAAAAATTTCTCGCCAATGATCTGGCTCCTTGATACCGGCATGGTAATGACATTCTTATTCCATTTGGAAGCCGCATCACTGGTAATACTGATAAAGGCTGCTGTTGTGGCGGCAACCGGGGCCAAAACCAGAAGTGCGCTGGTTTCCAGCAAAAAAGATAAGCCAAAGCCCAAAACAACCAGACTGACGATGGTTACGAGGATATTGCTTCTGGCAATATAGAGATCTTTCACCAAAACACCTTTCATCCCTTTTCCCCCTTTATATAAAGCAGCATAATCTCATCAATTGCTGCCGGAACGACCGGGGCCTTCGGATACTTTTTCTGCATTTTCTCCCGGTCTGAAACCAGGATCTGCCATTCATAGTCCATTTTGCGGTACGCAATGATATCGGATTTATCCAGTGCATCAAACTGCGCCGCACCGCACTTGATGATGCCGTACCGCTCGGTCAGTTCATCTTTGGACTTCTCAAAAACGACTTTCCCTTCATGGATAAATACGATATAATCGGCAATCTTCTCCAGGTCACTGGTAATGTGGGAGGATATCAGTATGGAATGCCCCTCGTCCTGCACGAAATCCAGCAGCATATCCAGAATATCATCCCGGACAACCGGGTCTAAGCCGCTGGTGGCTTCGTCCAGGATCAACAGCCTGGAATGATGGGAAAATGCAACGGAGATTGCCAGCTTCATCTTCATTCCTTTTGAAAACTGTTTGATCTTCTTATCCGCCGGCAGGGAAAACTGTTTCAGCAGACGCAGATAAGCCTGTTCGTCCCATGTCCTGTAAATGTTTCTCATAACCCGGTTCAATTTCCGGGGAGAAAGGATTTCCGGATAATTACTGCCATCAAACACAATGCCAATCTGTTCTTTGACATCCCCGTCCAGTTCCTCGCTGTCCAAAATGGATATAACACCGTCTTCCTTTTGAATCAGCCCTAAAGCTGCATTGATGGTTGTGCTTTTTCCTGCGCCGTTTTCTCCAATCAGTCCAACAATGGATCCACTGGGAACGGTAAACGAGACATGATCTAAAACAAAATCCTGATAAGTTTTGGTAAGGCCTGATACCACGAAAGCATTTGTCATCGCTAATCCTCCTCGTACAATAATGTTAATAAGCTAATTAGTTTATCAAGCGGTATTCCGCTCATACGGGCAATTTCTATCGCATCGTTGAAACAGCCCTCTATCTTTTTTTGCTGTTCTTCCAAATAGAAGTCCTGGTTTTGAACAGATACATAGCAGCCTTTCCCGGCTGTCGTTTCAATAAAGCCCTCCTCCTGTAGGATGTCATATGCCTTCTGCACGGTCAGAACACTGATCTGCAGCGATTTTGCAAGGGAGCGGATAGAGGGAAGCGCTTCCCCGGCCTTCAGTTCGCCGCTCATAATCTGCGTTTTTATCTGTGACACAATCTGCTCGTACAGAGGACGACTTGTCTTATTACTTACAACAATCTCCAAACTGCCACCGCCTTTCTGTCTTATACTGTATTATATTAACAAGTACAGTATAAGACATCATAAAGTAACTGTCAAGAGAATTACAAAAATCCCATTGCCTTAGCGACGGGATCTTTGTTTATGGCTATGTAGATATTAAAATCTGGTTTTGCAAACATTCTCTGTATCAGCAAATTTATTCAACTGTGATCACAACAATTTTCACAGCTTCATCTGGATGCTCTTCATCAAAATCAATCAGCCCACGGTAACTGATCTCTACTTTATCGCCCACGGCAATCGAGGGTTCCCCTTCTGCTTCCTGAGCACTCTCCGTAGAAAACCCTTCCAGTATCTGGGCATTCTCCGTGGAAAAATAATAGAGCATGTCATCATCCGGGTTTTTGATTGTGATTGTGTTACCTTCATACTTTTCAACAATTCCGGCAATGGGATCGCGCACTGTGTTTTCTTCGTCTTCCGGAGAAGCTTTTCTATTCTCTTCTGTAATCTCCGGCTTTGGCAGTTCCACATCATTCGTTTCTGTTTCTGTCGTTTTCGTATCTGCAGTTTCTTCTCTATCCGTTTCCTGCCAGAAATCAGTCTCTACAGATACGGAATCCCCTTTTGATTCGGACGAGCAGGCGGTCATCCCCATCGCCAAAGCTATCAGAAATATCAGAATACATTTCCTCTTCATAATCTTTCTCCTCTCTTTTTCTAAAAGAACCGTATTTCTGTAGCATGAAATTCATCATTTTTAAAGCTGCCTTTCATTTCAACGGACATATGCTCTTTCAAATCCTGAAATCCGGCCTCTTTGTCTTCATGGTTTTCCCCACTTCCATCCATGGTTCTCATATAAAAGATGGTATCCTCCTCAAAAAACACATGAATCAACTCGGTGTCAGGAAGATCAGCATTGGAGCTTGGAGAACTGTATGATAAAGAACCGTCATCAAGAATTTTCACTTTCTTTTCAGCAATGAAAAATGAATTCTCTTCTATTTTCCAAACCTTACCCAGAAAATCTGCATCGACAGCAGCGGCAACATCCGGCTCTAAAACCTGCCATTTTCCTGCTGTATTTTCCTGTGTCTCCTCTGCGCTCCCATCAACGCCTTCTAACGGCGTGTCATTTGATTCCTTCGGTGATATTTCATCTGCCTGGTTTTCTTCTGTTTTAACAGCAGATTCAGAACCGGAACCACATCCTACAATCATTGTGCTCAATATACAGACAGTACCAAATAATATCATTGCCTTTTTCAGTTTCATAAAATTTCTTACCTCCTGGCTATTTATAGAAATAACAGCTATTATAGTCTGTCTGATTCATTCAAACCACCTGTTTGCAGTGAAATGCATCCTGGATGCCGCAAATGTCACTGAGCTTTCTGATAAATATCTACTTTCTCCGCCCATTTCAACCCTTCATTTTCCTTCAGAAGCCCCATGTGGTACAGCGCCTGCACGCAGTCCGCATAACCCTGAATGTAAGCTCGTTTCTCCTGGGCAGACGCAAAATCTTCCAGGCGCTCCTTCATTTCCTCTGCTTTCTCCTGCTCTTCTGTAGGCAGGGTTTCCAGAAACACTTCCCACTCCTGCTCCGTTTCCTTCCATGCCTCCAGAGCCGCTTCAAATTCCGGGGTAAGCACATAGCTTTCACGCTTTACATTCTCCCCGTTTAAGGTTCCCAGAAACTGGGCAATTTTCATCCATACATCATTTAACATTTCACTTCTCCTTTTTCTGTTATATTTTCCACATTTCCTTATATTTTTACCCTTACTGCTCATTATACATATCATAGGAGAATTTTATCAACTATAACCGCTTAATTATTTATGCTATAGCAGATAAAATTAGTCCATAGCAAGCAAGGAGGCAAGGGAATGGATGACTTATTAAGGCAGATCGGCAACCGCATATTGAGCCGCAGGAAACAGCTCCGCATGACACAGGAGGAACTGGCAGAAAAAGCAGGTATTACTCCACAGACTGTTTCCTCGGCAGAACTCGGCAAAAAAGCGCTCCGTCCGGAAAATATCATCCGGGTATGTTCCGCCCTTGACATCAGCACCGATTATTTGCTCCTTGGTGAAACAAATGCCAGTGACCACTCCATACTGCTCACCAAAATTTCAGACCTTCCTCCCATACAATACCGCCATCTGGAGGATATAATCAACAGTTTTATCCTGGCACTGGAAGAAAGGGAAGCACAGAGCGGAAAATGACCTCCCTGTGCTTTTCAGCTGCTCCGAAACGCTGACATGGTATCTGCAATCAACGCAAAGGTTGCCTGATCTATTTCTTCCCGTGGCTCCTCTCCCTCCGTTCTCTTTTTCGGTCTTACAGTCCTCCGCTCCGCTATATGCTCCCTGCCTGTATCTGACATGGAACTGTTCTGCCTTATATCCTCTTTCCCTGCCAGAATCTCCGCAACGATTTCTTCGATTGCCGCCCTGTCTATGGTCTGGGGAATGGCAATATCCGGTGTGTCCGGGCAGTTGATATAGTGGAGGACCGCATTCACAAGAAATTGTGCCTTACTGCGCGGCCCCTGTTTTTCCAGCAGACGTATCACGGCGTCATGGGCCGGATCATTTTCATTAAATTTGATACTGAACCGCTCCCGGTCTTTCTTTCCACCCATAAGCTCACCTGCCTGCCGTTTCCATCTTATAGAGAAATTCATACCCCTTTGCATTGGCATTGATATCCTCCACAAATAGTGCATTTCCCACCTTCCCGGAAGCTTCGATCTGCCGGCGCAGAAGGATGGCGCCGCCGCCCACAAACACCACCATGCCGGACATCAGATCCAGCATACGCTCCCGCAGGCTGTTTGCCAGGTCATTTACAAAATCCTGCGCCAGCTTTTCCACAAGGGAGGAGACTTCCGGGGCATAGGTGCTCTCACCGTCCTTTAAGATACCGTCAATATCCGTTTCTTCCAGCAGGATGTCAAATTCTGAATTGGCCTTCGTCCGAATCCGGTTATAGAGCAGGATCACTCCGTTTTCCAGGGAATCGCAGATACTCAGATCCGCCCGGCCAGAACGCATCATCAGGTAGTCTGCCGTAAACCCGCCGATATCTACGATAAGCACCCTCGGCTTATCTAACAGCCTGTCCATCATGGTCACTGCCGCCGCAAAAGCCTGTGGATAGCAGCGCACATCCTCAATATAGATGGTGTACGGGTTGTCGCGGTACTGGAAGTTTACAATGCCCCTATTGGAAAAATACCGTATAAAGGACTGGTTCTGCGCCCCATAATGTGCTGGCGGAAGCCCCACTGCAAGAGAGACATGCACCACCTCTTCCCCATACCTTTCCTTTAAATGGAGTTCTTCTGCGATCCCGAACAGGGTAAGGATGAAAAAGCGGTCATCCTCCGTCTTATCTCTTTTATAAGGAATCCTCTGGTTTGACAGCGTATAAAACTTTCCCTGGTATTCCAGGATGTCGCTGCCGAACGGCCTGGCAATGCTCTCCACCAGCCCGGACACAAAGGGCCTGCTGTGGATCGTCTTCATCTGTTTGTTCCCGTGGTCGATTGCAATTAACATAGTTTTTCATCTCCTTTTTTCCTTTATACTTATTCTTTACGCATTGAATACGTCTTTTTTCAACAAAAAAATAAAAAAACAGGACCAGCAGCATATTGACTGCCGTGTCCTGTTTTTTACACCATAACTTGTCCTGCCCTCTCCGGTCAGGTATGTATCCCATAGTACGCCTTTTCCAGATTCTCCCGGCCGTGGAGGATGACTCCCCCGCATATGCCGGCCCCATAGGGCGTCTGTTCCCGGAAGAAAAAGCTGTACGGTTCAAAATCATCATACACCGTGATCTGCCTGCTGCCTTTCCATCGCAGGAAATGGTCAGCCATGAACTTCCCCAGTTTTTTCCGCAATGCCTTCGTCTCCGCCACTGCTTTCAGATTTCTCCTGCTCTGGAACTCAATCTTTGGCCTGCCGCTTTCCTCTAAGGACAGCATCTTTATCTGCATACTGTCCTCCCGGCTCTGCTTTATGGAACTTTTAAATTTCTTATAGGAAAGCCGGACCGTTTCCGTCCTGCCGGACACCTTCCCTCCCCCTGCGTCACTGAGCCAGGTAAATTCTATTTCCAGAATCTCTGCCTGCTCGAAAGATTTCCGTAATGACACTTTTGCAAAGGAGTGGATATCGGATACCGTCATATATCTTTTTTCTTCCAGTTCCAGCAGTTCCTTCTCCGTAAGGACAAAGCCCTGGGGAGAGTGGCAATCTTTAGAGAATGTCCGCAGAGTAATGCAGTCCTCGGATGCGGATAGTTTTATCATCGTCCTGTTATTCATCTTATAGCCTCCTTCCAAACAGGGGAGAGCATCTGTTCCCTCTCCCCCGTATACTATGATTTACTTGTTTCTGGCCGCAGCCTGTTAAGGGGTATTTCACTCGCCTGCCATCTGGAAAAACTGTGCCGGCGTCAGGACCTTTATCCCCAGTTCCCTTGCCTTTGCCAGCTTGCTCCCGGCATTCTCCCCGCAGACCAGGTAATCCGTCTTTTTGCTCACCGAGCTCCCGGCATGGGCGCCCAGGGATTCAATCATTTCATTGATGCCGCTGCGGGTATAGGGTTCCACCTTTCCGGTCACCACGATGGTTATTCCCGCAAAGGGATTTTCCCTTACTGCAGCCGTATTGTCTTCCGCTGTCCTTTTTTCGATATGCAACATTTGCTGTAATACCTCCCATATATACAGATTTTCTTCATCATAGAACCACTCATGGATATTGTTGTGCAGGGTATCCCCAAAATCGGGGAGCTGCGTAAAATCATACTGCCGATGCACTGCGTCCTCAAATTCCTCCAGGTCACTGTGGAACACCCCGGCAAGGGTCCGGCTGGCCGTATTCCCCACCATAGGGATATCCATGGCGATGAGATACCGCTCAAAGGTGGTGTTCCTGCTGCCCTGGATGGCATCCCACAGGCGCTGCCAGGATTTCTCCCCAAAGCCGTCCATCTTCACGATCTCATCCTTATGCCGGTCAAGCCCATAGATATCCATGCAGGTGTGAAGCCATCCTTTTCCAATGAATTTTTCCAGAGTGGCCTCGGACAGTCCTTCGATGTTCATGGCTTTCTGGCTGGCAAAATGCACGAACTGGCGCAGGCGTCTGGTCTCACAGCTCTGGTTATCGCAGAACAGAGTCTTAGTAATCTTATCTTTTCCATTTTCCACGGAACGGCTCTCATGGATGCGGGCAGGTTCCCCACAGCAGGGGCACCTTTCCGGAACGGCCTGCTCCATGACAAAACGGCCACGGTCCAGATTTTCCTCCACATGGGGGATGATCATGTTCCGCTTGCTGACCAGTATCCGGCAGCCGGGCATCAGCTCCATCCCCTCGATAAAGGAAAGGTTGTGCAGGCTTGCCCTGGATACCCCGCATCCATCTATCTCCACTGGCTGAAAAACTGCCACCGGCGAGATCTCCCCGGAACGGGAAGGGTTCCACTCAATGAAGAGCAGCTTTGTCTCGTGGAGTTCATCCCCAAATTTAAAGGCCAGTCCGTCCTTATAGTGGTGTCCTGTCCTGCCGCAGGACCGGGAAAAGGCAATGTCATTATAGGAGGCCACGATCCCGTCAATGGGGATGTCATTGTCCTCTGCAAACTGCCGCAGATTCCCGATGCCGTCCGCCATCTCCTGGCTGGTCAGCTTCCTCCTGCTGATGACAAATTTACAGACCTGGAAGCCCAGTTCCGGGAGTTTCCGCAGTTTTTGGGATTTTGATCCCATTTCCTGAAATCCTTCCACCACGGCAAAGGGCATGAACATCACCCTGCGCTCCCGGCAGACCGCCGCATCCAGAAGGCGCACGGAGCCGGCAGCCAGGTTCCTTCCGTTCTTGTAACGCTCACCGCTGCTGTCCGTCAGGGTTTCCTGCAGTTTCAAAAAATCACCGGGGCGGATGAACGCCTCCCCGCTCACCACCAGACGTTCCCTGTGGGGAATGTGCTGTGGTATCCCGGAAATGCCCCGGACATTGTGTGTCACCACTTCGCCGGTATCTCCGTCACCACGGGTGGCAGCCTCGGCCAGTTTCCCGTCCTCATAAGTCAGCTTGACCGTCAGGCCGTCCAGTTTTAACATCAAAAGGATCTGATGCTCCCCTGCAAAGGAGACCAGTTCCTCCACGCTTTTCGTCTTGTCCAGTGAGAGCAGCGGGATCGGATGGCCTGTCTTTTTAAGCTCACTGACTGCCTGAAAGCCCACTGTCTGGGTGGGAGAATCTGCCATCCATATCCCCGTTTCCTTCTCCAATGCTGCCAGCTCGTCATACATCCGATCATAGACTTCATCGGTAACAGACGGGGCATTACTGTTATAATACTCATCCCTGTACCGGTTTAACTGTGCAGTCAGCGCCTGTATCTTTTCCCATGCGTTCTGTGTCATTTAAGCCACCTCCTGTCCTGTGATGCGGAATGACATGATGAGATATTTTTCCGTCTTCTCCTTATCGTTACAATATATACTGCATATCCCGTCCTCGAATTTCCAGAACGGGGCGTTGCTCCACCAAAGGACAGACCCCCTTCCATTGTTGGCAAGGGTAACTTTACACTCCGGTTCCTCCGGCACGATGCTGTAAAACCCCTGGGTGTTTGCCACTGTGACCTTCCGTTTCTGCCCCACGTACTCCGGACGGCAGTGGGCGGTGATCTCGAAACAGGTTCCTTTCTTCAAAGTCTTTTTCAACTGGCTCAGATTTTTTACCATACTTATCTCCTTTCCGTTTCAATGTTTAACTTTATGAAAAGAAAGCGGATACCATAAAGACATCCGCTTTCTTACCTATGCAGCAGCCGCAAGTGCGGGGGCATGCAGAATCTCTTTTTCCCATACATCCAGAAATCTCCTGACTGCGGGGGAAGGGGACTGATTGCCATAACAACGAGCCTGCGCCAATTCCCCATTTTGAATCTCAACGGTACAGAGAGATTTACTCTGTTCACTGGCTTTCCGGACAAACAGGATGGTACTTTCCCTCTTAACAACCTTCTTTACATAGCTTCCTACACAATGATGCAGGTTCTGCCCTTCTTCCAGAATCTCCTTTGCAGTATGGGGAAGGAGTACAACAAACCCATATTTTACAAAATGATACTGCTGATTCATCTCCTCAAACTGTTTCTGTATCTGCCTGTCATAGACCAGGGCCTGCTCTTTGTCCGAAATATCATTCACCTTGTCATGGGCTTTCTTTAAATCAGCCGGAAAAAGGACAAAACTGTTTTTCAGATCTAATTCCAATCCTTCGCTCATGCACAGGTAATCCCGGTAATCTGTCAGGATATCTTCCATTTTGTAATACCCCCCACTTTGGTAAGGGCTTGTTTTACAAAACTTTGCGTACTGTTCATTTACATACTTCATCAGCTTATACGGTGTCATATGTTTTAATGGAACAAGTACATTTTCTGCCCTGCTGATATTGTAATTCCCACACCAGCGCAGCAGTTCTTCATCCAGCTCCAGGTTTGCATGGAGAAACGCCCGGATCAGTTTCATCTGGCCAAGTCCCGGATTTACCCTCTTGAGCAGGGGAAGGTGGCTTTTATTGAGCCCAAACACTTCCTTTAAATTCTTCCCATTTGGATTAAAACCGGAGTCTGAACTATAATAATGATTATCATGCGCAACACTCTCAGCCAGGCGGTACAGATGAAGCTTTACCAGATATTCCAGCATCGGGTAACGATTATATCTCATTAAATACTGGATAGCATAAAGGGGTTCCCTATCTGCCAGATAAAATTCTTTCAGCTGGGAATACTGCCATGGGGATTCTTTCAATACCTTATGTAAATTTTTTACATACAGAAATCCCGTCTGATCAGCTTCAAAATTATACACCCACCTGTTGATTACAGGACGTTTTCCCGGTTTCCACGGCGTAGGCCTGTCCCTAAAACCGTAGCTGTAGTAATAGCATTCTTCCGAAATGTTCCCGGCGTCATCCCAGTAAAGGAATGTCCTGGCATTTTCATAAATGCTTTTATACGGTTCCCTTTCATCTCCATACTGATAATAGATTTTAATGAACCGTACTACGACCTCATTCCTGGAAGTACGCTGAAGTACCTGCAGCGTATTCTGGTCAATGATCATCCCACGTTTTCCACGGCTCTTAAAGGTTACCTTTGCCTTACAAACAGGGCATACGCCTTTTTCATTATGTTTTACACCTGTTATCAGCACTTCGGCTTTACATGCGCTGCAGAATCCCTCCATATCCTTTCTCTTCCTGTTATAAGTATAGAAAAAATAATGCGGTGCAATCTCACGTTCGATCATATTTCCGATATCTCTGGGTAGGGCAGGAACTGCCTTCATTCTCTCACGGATTTCTTTTTCTTTTTTTAATTTCCGCTCCCACTGTCTTTTTTCGATGATGTCACTCTGCAAATAATACAGGCTGGTAAAACCTTTAACTCCTTTCTTTTTACAAAACTTTGTCACACGTTCCTCATCACCGGCCATATAAAAGGCACACCGCCTGCTGAAATCATAATCCCTCTGCAGGTTACAAAAGGCGGCCGCACTCCAACGGGTGCTTCCATCCTCTCTGCGGCATAAAGTGACATACTCTGTCCGGCTCTGGAACATGGTCAAGACAGGCTGGAAATTCCCTGCTGCCGCCTGCTCCCTCAGATAGATATACAATACCAGAAGTCGTTTTCTACCGATATTTTTCACTGCTGTCCGTACAATGTATTTCACTTTCTCCGCATGGAGCAGCCCGTGATTCTGGTTCATTTTAAACCCCGGATCTGCAAATTTCCGGCATTCTCTTTTATTTATTTTCATCTGCATTCCCCCCTATCCTGCAAGACCTGCCAGAGTCATCTGTTCAAACTGCCCGCCATCTGCTCCTTTCTCCTGCGGTTTCTTTTCTTCCTTTTTCCCATTCTTCTCTTTTCCTGCAGTTTTCTTTCCCGCAGCCTTTGTATTTTTAGACATAACACTGGATTTACCGTTATATGCCCTGGGAACAAATTTCTCCTCCTTCTCCTGATCCTCTTTTGCATCCGGGTCACGGAAATATTCCTCTGCCCACTGGTAACACAGATCGTCCGGCACATCACTTCCATAAACGCCGTTTTCCGGCTTGATATCATTATCCTTCATCTCCTGCTCCACAAACTCCCTGGCTTTCCGGTTGATATAATAGAAGCAGTGAATCATGGTCCTGCGGGGATGCATGGTCAACCTGGCAAAATCCGGATCTTCCAGGCATAAAGTCTGGATATATTCTGATACGCACTCCTTCATATTCCTGCGGGTAAGTCTTTCTGTATCAGCGCCCACACGTTTCATGGCTTCGGCTGCCACTTCCTCGTCACTCAGGGCAGACATTTTGGCAAGCTGTGCCTGTTCTGCCTCCCTTTTTGCCCGCTGTCTGGCCTCCCATTCCGCTTTGCGTCTGGCCTCTGCCGCCTCATGCTCCGCACGCTTTTTATCCTCCGATTCTTTTTCCGCACCAGAGGCTTTTGTTCCGCTCTCCACGTCCTCGGTATCCTCTGTTTCATTGTTTCCCGGACCGGATTCTTCTTCCCCGTCCTCATATGCTGCATCCGGATCAGTTTCCTCCTGGACCGGAAGGGAAACCGCAGCCGGTTCCTGCCTGTCGGTGTCAAAGGGCACCTCTCCGGCCAGATCCCCGCTGTCGGTAAATCCATCGGAGAATCCGCTATCTTCCTTTTCGGGATCGTCCGCCGGCAATCCCCCGTCCTCAAAAGGGTTTTCTTCCATACACACTTCCATGTTCATATCTTCAAATGCACTGTTCATATCTGATCTCCTTTCATCAAAAACGGCATGGAGCGGGGAAAACCCATTCCATGCCATAGCTGCCGTCCGCCCCTCATCCCCTCATTTTTTCGCAAGAAAAGGAGAAAAGCGTACAGGTTCAAATGTGCTGCCGTCTATGTAAAAATAGCGGCGGCCTGTTCCATCGTCCAGCTCCACCACATCCGAAGATGCAAGGGGGCGTCCTTTGTATCCTTCCGGCACCTGCTTTTTGTAGTGTGCCGAAATCTGTTCCAGTATTTCCGTATCTTTCCACTGTTCCGGACAGGCAAGCTCCGAATCGCATACCAGCCGGTAATCCGAAGCCGGGGGCTGTTCATATCCTGCCCTGTGCAGATCCTGAATCCCCTTAAAAGCAAAAGGGATAGTCTCCCGGTCTGCGTCAAAGGAAAGCTGGTAAATGCGGAACCTCCATCTGCGGTGTGGGAAATTCAGAAGTTCATCTGACAATCCCTTTCCTTTCTGGCAGAAAACCGCCCGGCCTTTCTGTAAATTCTGATCCCCACCTTCTTTCTGCTGTTTTTCTTTCCGGAGTGCAAGCTGCCAGTCATCGATCCCCTTGTAATTGGGATTCCAGGTCAGCCGCCGGCACTCCATTCCCTGCTGCCTCGCCAGCAGGTATATCTTGGAACTTCCTTTCGCGATCATCTCATTGCTGTACTTGTCCATGTCGTGGGCCTCGATGATCAATTCCGTACCGTTCTGCGCCAAAAGCCCGAACAGAGGCCCAAGCTGCGCTACATTGTTTGCCCCTGCCACCGCCACAAAAGAACGGTTCAGCAGTACATGGGCAATGTCCGCTTTCAGTATCCCCTCCGTGACATAGATGGTCCGGGCAAAGGGATTCCCTATGAAATGCACCGGGCTCCCGGAAGTGACTCCCATATTTTTCGTGGAGGAGGAAAGCCAGATATATTTCGTCCCGGCCTTCTCCGGCGGGTCATCCTTATCCTTAAAGGGAACATCCAGGAGGATCTGCATCCCCCGGATCAGCCCGTCAATGCCGATGGCCGGTATCAGGATGCCCGCCGTGCGGCTGCCAAACTTTGCAGTCCAGTATCCGCCCTCATGGAGATAGAACCCTGGAACTCCCTCCACCTTACATCCCTGCTTCATCAGCCTCTCCGTCAGGGAGCGGCACAGAAAATAGGGCGGGGTACTCTTAAACCCCAGGCTGTCGATCTGTTCATCCGAAAGCCCCCGCTTCTCTGAACGCAGGTGCGCCCGGTGTGCGGAAGTCAGGGACAGCATTTCCAGCAGTAGGGAATAGGTCTGGTGTATCTCCTGGGGGCTGGCACGCTCCGCCTGGGAAATCCCGGTTTCCTTTTGGCTGCCGGCGCAAAGGTTCCCTGACGGAACCCCTGCGCCGGGATTTATGTTCTCTGCCTGCCCGTATCCCCAGGAAGTATCCCCGGCCTGGAGGGCGTCACAGATCTCCCGATAGGCTTCGGAATTGGTGGTATTGTTGACCCTTGCATACAGGTTCAGCATCCCGCCGTGTTCGCCGCAGTAGTTGCACCGCCACACGTTCTTGACAAAATTGACATTCATCTTCCCTCTCCGGTCGCCGCAGAACGGGCAGTCCGTATAAGCGCTGTCCGCCTGCCTGCGCCGGATATGCAAATGCAGCAGTTCCACCACATCCATGATCCCGAACGGGAAATCCTGTGAAAACGAGCCCATCGCCTGCACCCTCCTTCCTTGCTGTCTCCTTTTGTGCGCTCCATTGCCTGCGTTTATCCGGCTTTTTTAGCAGCCAGGGAATCCAGCATGATCCGGGCCGCCGCGCGGAGGATATTGTTATCCCCCCGGTAGCCGCCGTACAGATAGAATTTCAGGCTGGGCGGCCGCCGTTCTGCCACTTCCGCTATGGTCTGCCCCTTGCAGACGCCGGTATCCACTACTACCTTTCCGGCTTCCTCAAAGGTCATCAGCTTGACGATCTCTTCCACTGGCATATCCGGCGTATACCTGGCATCTGCTTTTTCCTGTACCGTTTCCCCGGATACAGGCAGGCCCAGGACTTCCGGCTCCGGACCTCTGCCTTCCGCATTTTCCGCACTTGCCGTATTTCCACCGGCAGATACGGCAGCCTCTGTGGGAACATTCTGTCCGCTAAGCAGCGCCATCACATCCTGGACTGCTTTCCCGGTATCTCCCTCCATATCCTTCCTTTCGGAAACAGGGAGGTTATTTCCCGTTTCTCCCGCCGCAGGCATTTCTGCATTTTTCTGTACCGGAAGGGATTCCGGTTCCCCTGCCCTTACAGGCTGTTCCCCGGTCCCGGCAGGCTGTGCCGTTCCCTGAACCTTTGTTGCCTGCAGTCCCACCGGCAGGCTGCTGTTTTCAGCCGGCTCCTGAATCCTGGCTGATGGTTCCGTTTTATTCTCTCCACTTGCTTCCATGGTCTGCACTGCTCCTGCAGAGGGCTGTCCTGACGGTTCCTGTGCGGCGCCGGATTGCACCGGGAGCGTTCCGAAACTTTTTCCCGGACCTGCCGGAAGGCATTCTGAGCCGCCCTGGGAACCAGCCGGAAGGCTTGCCGCAGCATTTACAGCCGCCTTTGCGCCCTGGATGGGCAGCCCGGAGGCCTGTGCCGGGTTTTCCTGCTGCGGTATCTCTTTCTTTTCCGCTGCAGCCGGGAACGCTGTGACCGTACTTCTGGCAGACGCCGTATCCGGCTGTTTCCTTTCTGTGGAAACCGCAGCTGTGCCCGTCAAGGCAGTTGTTTCCTTCTTCTGGGAAGTTCCATTGAAAGGGATCCTGCTCCCGTAACGGCTCCCTTTTGCGTCCATGCCCACATCGGCGAACTGGATGCCAAAGCCTGCATCGGACAACGCCTCATCCATAGCCGCATACTGTGCCGCCTGGATATACTGCCCTCCCGGCGCCTCTTCCTTTGTACAGCTGGAAGTAAAGCTGCCAATGGGGTTTTCATCGGTGCGCTCCAGAAAAACCTGTGCCTCATAGATCGCCATCTGCTCCGTGATGCGCAGGGCGTTCAGACGGATGCGGCCTTTGGGGTTCGCAAGCCGGAACCATAACTTTTTATAACGGAGATCCAGCTGCATCATTTCCTCCCCGTTTTCCGGGGAGATGATACGGCGGAGCAGTTTCAGGGGGTTAAAGCCCGGCACCTTGTTCAGCTCTGCCACCGCAGGGATATTCTCGTACATGGTTGCTGTCTGTTCATTCTTGTTCATCTTAAAACTCCTTTCTTTAAATAAATAAGGGATACCCCGTGCATTTTCTGCACCTGCATCCCATTTTTAACCTGCTGCCTTCAGTTTTTCTTCCAGGAACCCCGGCACCGCGATCCCGGCGCTCCTTGCATAAGCCTTGTAATACAGGCAGATGCGCTCTCCCAGAAGGGTATTCCTCCTGCTGATCTCATTCTTGTGGATGGCCATGAACAGCACGCTCTTTTCTCCTGCCAGCACCACCCTCTTCTTTGCGCGGGTGATCCCGGTATACAGAAGGTTCCGGTAGAGCATGATATAATGGGCCTTCAGTACCGGCATCAGCACGATGTCATACTCGGAGCCCATGGCCTTATGGATGGTGGTCGCATAGGCAAGATCCAGGTTCACCAGATCCTCCGTGCCGTATTCCAGGCTGCGGTCCTCCCCAAAGTCCAGGCCAATCCGTTTCCCCTCCGGCGTATCCTCCACATAGCGGATAAATCCCAGATCGCCGTTGGATACCTTATCGGTGTTTTTAGTCTGCATGATGCGGTCTCCCACACGGAATGTCTTTGAACCCACACGGATCTCATCCTCCGTGGACTGGAACGGATTCACGATCTCCCGGATGGCGGCGTTCAGATGGTCCGAGGATGCCGCCCCTTCTGTCCGGAATGGTGAGAGGATCTGCACATGCTCGATCCCGTTGCTCTTGATCTCCTGGCAATACTTATCAATGATGGCCGCTGCTGCGTCTGCCTGGCTGTCACAGGACAGGAACTGGAAGTCATCCCCATAATACAGCTTGGTACTGCCGTCATGGATGAACCGTGCGTTATGGGCGATCAGGCTGTCCTTTGCCTGGCGGAATACCTCGTCCAGCACTGTGACCGGCACAAGGCCGCACTGAATCAGTTCCTTGAACACATTCCCTGCGCCTACGCTGGGCAGCTGGTCCGGGTCACCGACCAGGACGGTCTTCGCCCCTTCCTTCAACGCGGGAAAGAACTTGCCTGCAAGCCACATATCCACCATGGAGAACTCGTCCACAATGACCAGATCCGCGTCCAGGCTGTCCTTTTTTCTGCCGCGGCTGCCCTCATCCTCCTCACTGACAAGCCCAAGGCCGCTGTGAAGGGTGCATGCCCCGTCAAATCCGGTACTCTCCGCCATCCTGCGGCTTGCCCGGCCCGTAGGCGCCATAAGGACGATCTTCCTGTCGGGATGCATCCTGCGGTAAACCTCCAGGATGATCTTCAGAACGGTCGTCTTGCCCGTACCCGGCGAACCGGTGATGATGGACAGGTTATAAAGAAATGCCGTCAGGACTGCGGCTTCCTGTTTCCCGGAAGTACGGAGGCCCTGTTCTGCCCTGACCGCCTCAATGATGGCGGTAATGTCTTTTGCCTGCGGCCTTTCCTCCGCCAGAAGCCTTGCGATCCGGCTGGCAGTCTCATCCTCCTGCGCGAATGCATTCGGGTGGTAGATGCTGTCCCTCATGGAGACCACGGAGCCGCCCAGGATCATAGCGTCCAGTTCCCGGCCCACTTCCTCCTGGCGCACACGCATTTCCGGAAGCGGGATCTTTTCATTCAGCATCTTAAAAGCTGCCTTGCACAGTTCTTCCCTTCCCAGAAACAGATGCCCCTGCTTTCCCTTTGCCTCGTCCAGTGTGCAGTGGAGCGCGCCCCTGATCCGCATGGGGTCACGGGGGCGGTTATCGGTTTTCCTTACAATGGCATCCACCCTGCGGAACCCGAAACCCGGTATCTGGCACAGCTCGAATGGGCTTTTTTTCAAAATATCCAGACAGGCCGGCCCGAAATGCTGGTAGATCTTCAGCGCCGTCTTCGGCGTCAGCTTAAAGGGCGCAAGGAGCGTCATGATATCCCGCAGCATCCGGCTCTCCGCAAAAGAAGTCCGGATATCCTCCAGTTTGTTTTCTGTTATCCCCCGGACCTCCAGCAGCCGTTCCGGGTGCTTTTCCAGTATGTCCAGCGTATTTGTGCCGAACTTTGCCACGATCTCAGCGGCAGTTTTCTCCCCGATCCCTTTGATAAGGCCGGAACCGAGATAGCTCAGCACGCCTTCCTTTGTCCTCGGTACAATCTCACGCCACTGCTCCACCTGGAGCTGCATGCCGTATTTCCCGTTGACCCATTCCCCTTCCAGTTCCAGCTCCACGGCATCCGTCATGGGGATCTCATAGCCCACAGCGGTGAAACGGATCAGGTGGTCTTTATACCTTCTCTTATCCCGTGCCTGTTCCGGGATGGCAGTATCTGCGGTCTTCACAATGACAATGCAGAATTTATTTGACGGGTTATGGAATATCTTTCCGTCATAAGTACCTGTATAACTCATTCTCTCACCTCCATAAGAGCCATAACACAAGCAGGCCCGTAATGACTGCCAGGACAGCTCCCAGCAGGGGATACAGCGCCAGACCGCATCCCAGGCGTATCAGCTGGAACGCGTCCCTTATCAGGAGGAACAAAAGAAATCCCCCTATGCACCCTGGTATCCATGTTCTTCTTCTCATTTTCACCTTGTCCTTTCCATAATGTTCTTTGTTCTCAGGCGGCATCCACAGCACTGACCTTTACATGGAACGTCCGGAATTCCGATACCGTCACAAACTGCTCATAGATCTCCGGGTACTGCAGTTTCAGCCTTGCCAGGTTGTCCTTGTCAACGATCATCTTGCGCACCGGGTTGTATGTCAGCGTGTAACGGCTCCCGTCCATATCGCAGATGGCCGTACAGCTTGTACCCATCTCCGCAGCCAGGATCGCTTTCAGCCTCTGGATATCGGCCTCCAGCTTTTTGGAATATTTATCTGACTGTTTCTTCTGCTCCTGGAGCTGCATATAACGCATCAGTGTGGACGGCATGGTCCCGTTCAGGACAATGGCCCCGGCGTCCTTGTCCGCCCTGCCGCAATACTGCCTGGCGCTGGCGAGGATCACATCCCCGTCCTCCAGATAAGGCGGCGGGATCTGTTTCTGCACGTGGCTGTTCCAGAATTCCTGTTCCAGGAATATCATCTCTTCCTCATAGGCCATGTCTCTGCGGAGTTCCCGGATAATGACCTCATCTTCCGTGTTGCCGTACAGACAGCAGAAAAATACCCGGTCCATATCCATGACGGCCATGTAATGCCTGCCCTGGGCTTCGTAATGGACCGGCACGGTCTCCCTGCCATCCTTCCACCAGTGGTCTTTTGCATTATAGTTCGTGGTCTTGATCTCCAGGACGGCTTTCGTGCCGTCCGTCATGGTGATGAAGTAATCCACGTCTGCCAGCATGAACGGATAAAGGGGATGCCGGAACATCTTTTTGACCTGATAGATCTTAAGCCCTGTCTTTCTTTCAAATATCTTTGCCACAAGGTCTTCCAGGAGATGGCCCATTTCCATAGCCACCCAGTTGCCTTCATTTTCCTCCACCGCCGCAATACCCACTTTGTCATAATAGATATCCCGTGCGGTGCGGAAAGGGGAGATCCCGATGATGGCAGAGACGTCACTGCCGCCGATCCCGCGGCGCCGCCAGTCCAGCCATTCTTCCCTGGTAAGGTCTTCCGTATCCACCAGCACCAGCGGGCTGTGCCTTTCCCTCTCCATGTTCGTATCGGGCATGGTCACGCCCCCCTTCTGGCCCTGTGCGTAAAGTTCACTGTACGGATCGTGGTACAGTTCTTCCAGTACTGGTCATTGGCTTTCTGGACAGCGGTATCCCTGAACGGGTATCCTGCCGCCTGTTTCTGCCAGCTCCTGCCGGCCTTTTTGTTTCTCATGCTCATTCTTTGTACCTGCCTTTCTAAAATGTTTTATCCTCAAAGCCGTTACCGGCATTTGGGCAGAAAATAAAAAAGCGGAAATGACCATCTGCCAAATCCCTGGCGTCCATGGATTTCCATGAACCATAGTCATTCCCGCTCTTAAAGGGAAAGTCATCCCTTTTACATAAAAAAGCCAGTAAACCACTGCCTGGAGGGCATAATGGTACTACTGGCACAAAAATACAAACTTAACAGCGTGTGCAATGCGGAAAGTTCTCCGCATACAGCCTGAACGGACTGCATTTCCCTTACGGGCTACGCACAAAAATCAATTACAAGGACAGTTTAGCACAAGATATTGATTTAGTCAAGTTGTTGATACTATATATAGTGTTTTATAAATAACCAACAAAAGAAAATGCGCTCACACCTTTAGCCAGTTCGAGATTGTAAATATCTTCTGGCTCTTTACATCAATCATTGCACTCATGTTAAACACTGATAACAAAAGATTCGTTATAATACGGAATCAAAGTATCATGTGTCATAAATTTCATTCCTTCTGATTTTGCCTGCGCAAGCAAAATCCTGTCAAAAGGATCTTTATGCGGTGGAGCATCCTTTGGCCTTACCAAAGATTCCAGCTCAGCCACATGTATATTAAATACAGGCAGCGAGACAAAACCATTCTCTTCACATCCTTTCTCCAGGTATTTCCCACTAAATAAAAATGTTTCCGGATGTGCCATATGCTTGATTGTAACCTCCCACACGGAAGCGGTACTGTAATAGATTTCATTGTTCTCGTCAAGTATCATTGCCCTGGCTGTATTCGACAATTCCTCCGAATCCAGTACTGCCCATATTGCAATATGTGTATCCAGCAAAATCTTCATCAACCATCCACCTCAAATAATCTGGCTATTTCATCATTGCACTCGTCTATATCATGACCATCCGCAATAAATTTCTGCCCTTTCATACTTCCAAGCCTGCGTTTTTTGCCCTGTGTGACAACGCCATAATTTATACTCACACTCCTTGACTCTGATGGCAGCACAAAGCGCTGTATCATATCAAGAATAAAGCGCAGGCTGTCATCCGAAAGTCCTTCCAGAGATTGTGTAATCTGATTCTGCAATGTTGACATAACAGACACCACCTTTCTACATGATTTAGAAAACATATATCTGATTAAATCTTTACCTTCTGTCACGGTTTTATTATACTAAAGAAACCGCTTTTTATCAAGAATATCCAAATTAACATTACAATGGTATGGATGGTTGTATAAAAATACTGGCATGAAAAATATTATTGCTGCTCCAGGCAGCCTTTCCTTTATCTTACAGAACTTCCATATCAAACAAACTTAATTGCACTGGCTGCTCCCTTCTCTCTTTCTCTTTTTCCAGGCGCATCTGTTCCAGTTCTGCGATCCGTTCCTCTCCCAGCCATTTATCCGCATGGCGCCGGTCTACACTGAATTTTTCCAGACTTTCATATCCGTTCTCCAACAGTTTCTTTTCCAGACGCCTGACCGCAGACTCCCGCGCCTGCCGCCGTCTCTCCCTTTTATTCTCAGAATCCCTTTTTTCCATATCAGAAGCATGCACGATCTGGATTCCGTTCCGTATATCCTCCAGGTCCTGCATCAGATCCCGGCTCTCCCTGCGTTCCGCACGGACATTCTGGATCTCAAAGGAAAAATGCCTGCCGTGGTATTCAGAGAAAAACAGCTGCGTAAAATAATGTCTCCGAACTTTCTCCCTTATCCGATCCTGGCAGAGCCTGGCGCATATCTTACCGATATCCATGCTCACCGGATGGTCAAAGAGCTTTTTCCCCTTGATGATCCGGGTATCCACCTGTCCTTCAAACAGTGTGCCGTTCAAGTCATTTCTGAGATAAGATATCTTCACATCATAAAATACATTCCCCTTTTTCTTATCCAGCTCATGCCCCAGGACCGGGCACATCCCTGCACATCTGCTTGATCCGCAATAATAAGGGTCATAGTTCATCTCCCATTCCAGGGTATCCCGATTGAACCTCATATGCTCACGGCAGACTCGTCCATTTTTCTGCAGCCTGAAGCTGACCTCCTGTCTCCGTATCTCATCATCATGCAGCTTCAGGATATGCTCTACGCTCCCTTCATAGCAGTATTCATCTTTCGTCATATGAACCTCACACTCATACCTGAGTACCTTATTCTCCTGAAGGTATTCGTGTTTCAGCTTGCATTCCTTCTTTTCATAAGGACAGCGGATGGTAGCCATATCATTCTCAAAAGTCCATTCAATCCCCATGTAGCTCATGTTGCTGTGACACTGGAGTCCTTTGCACTGCAGGCCGCAGGGCGTCCTGAAAGTCTGTTCAAAGATCCACCAGCGTTCATAGGTAAACCCTCCATCATAATTATCAAGGGTTTTCTCCTGCCACATGGGAACATCAACCCTTACATAATCCGGATGATTGTCCACGGTATAGCCTTCCTCCAGCAGCCGCTTTGTCAGCGCATTGTATTCCTCATGTTCCTTTTCTCTCATTCCATTCCTCCTTACAGCCCCTGGCATGGGCGCATCCCAAAATAGTCTTCCATACGGTCCCGCAGTTTCTCCGCTGACATATCATATTCCCCGGCGATGCAGGATTCACAGCATGGGTATTTATATGCCAGAGTCTTTGATAACCGGGCATCCCAGCTGTTTAACTGCCTGCCGCATTTGTTACAGTCCTGAT
>OFFG01000850.1_pt1 | contig 22135 bp, 17 predicted proteins | sample 1521331 | NCBI WGS metagenome assembly OFFG01 (sample SAMEA3504129, study PRJEB24116) | mouse gut metagenome | biome: mouse gut; feature: mouse-associated habitat; material: faeces | place: Denmark | collected 2011 | reverse complement strand
CGCCGTTTCTCACGGGCCGCCACTGGCGAGTTCCCTATCGCCCTTTGCGAAGCCCGTGGGACCTTGCGGTTATGGGGGCTGGTTTCCTGCAAAATCTGCGGGCGGGCAAGCAGTTTGGCCGCAGGCGGGCGCGTATGGACCAGTTCCGCAAGACGTATTTGGTGGAGGCGTCCCAACCCAGAATCCGGTTTCTTCCGGGGCTGCGGAAGCTTTCCTACCGCTGCTATGTGGTGGGAAGCGACCAAATTTGGAACCCAGATATCACTTATGGACTGCGCAGGGCCTACTTCGGGGCCTTTCAGAGCCCGCGCAAAGCTCGGGTGATTACCTATGCAGCCAGCTTCGGAGGGGCGGCCCTCCCGGCCAGGTATGAAAAGAGGTTTGCCGCCCTGATTCAGAACCTGGACGCGGTATCCCTCCGGGAGACAGGGGCGATTCCCTATGTTCAGCGGTTTTTTCCCGGGGAGGTGACCGGGGTGCTGGACCCGGTGTTTTTCCTGGGAAACGAGGAGTGGGAGAAGATGGAAAATGCCCCGAATCGGGGACGGTACATCCTGATTTACACTACGGAGCAGAACCGAAGTATGTTCGAATATGTCCGGGAACTCGCCCAAAGGACAGGCTTGCCGGTGGTGGAGCTGCGGCCCGTGGCGGAGAAAGAGACAGACGTGGACGCCGAGGCGGGGCCGGCGGAATTTCTGGGCTATGTACATCACGCGGAGTATGTCGTCACCAATTCCTTCCATGCCGCCGCCTTTTCCATCATTTTTAAAAGGCCATTTCTGGTCTTTGCCCACAGCAAAGTCAATGAGCGGCTGGCATCGCTGCTGACGCTCCATGGCCTTGAGGACCGCTTCTGCCAGGACGGCGGAGCGATGATAGACGCCTCTATAGACTGGCCGGCGGTGCGGGAGCGGACCGCAGCGGCGGCGGCATTATCACGGGAATTTCTGATGAAAAACATCTCTGGGGGGCCAAAATGAAACTGTTTCAGAAGAAAGAGCAGTGCTGCGGGTGCGGCGCGTGCCGGGATGCCTGCCCTGTGGATGCCATCCGGATGGTCCAGGACAGGGAGGGGTTTTGGTATCCCCAGGCGGCGGAGGATGTGTGCATCCGGTGCGGCCGTTGCCAGGCGGTATGTCCGATAGGAAAGCCGGCGGCGGGGGAGGAGCTCCGTCAATATTTTGGGGCGAAGGCCAGGGAGAATGCCGTCCGGTTTGCCAGCTCCTCCGGCGGGGTGTTCCCGATACTGGCGGCGTATGTCCTCCGGAGGGGCGGCGCAGTGTTTGGCGCAGGCTGGGGCGGGCACATGGAGGTGCTCCATCAGGAGGCCTGGACCCTGGAGGAGCTGGACAGCCTGAAACAGACCAAGTACGTTCAGAGCCGGATGGAGAACGTCTACCGCCGGATTGCCTCGTTGCTCCGGGAGGGGCGCTGGATTCTTTTTTGCGGTACGCCCTGTCAGGCCCACGCGCTGAGGCTGTTTCTAGGAGGACCGCAGCCCAGGTTGCTCACGGCGGAGCTGGTGTGCTACGGCGCGCCCTCCCCGGGAATCTGGCAGGACTATGTAAAACTGCTGGAGCGCAGGCACGGTGGTCCCCTTACCGGCTTTTCCTTCCGGGACAAGCGGAACCGGGACAGCGGCCACACCTGTTCCTGCCAGTGCGGCGGCAGGGAGTTTGCCGGGAGCCTGAATGCGGACCTCTACTGCGGGATGTATTTTTCCAACTGCATGCTCCGCCCCTCCTGCCACCTTTGCCCCTACTGCACGGTGAACCGGGGGGGCGATTTTACCCTGGGCGACTTTTGGGGGATAGAAAAGCTCCGGCCGGACGACGGTATGGGCAACTCTCTGGTCATACTCCACACGGACAAGGCCAGGGCTGTCTGGGCGGAAATCCGGGGGGAGCTGGACTGGTTTCCCTGCAAGAAGGACGAACTGCTTCAGCCCAGGCTGCTGGGACCCACCCCCGCCGCCCGGGGCCGGAAGTTGTTCATGGCCATGCGGCAGATACTGCCAGGGGCGGCGCTGTTTTTCCTGTTTGAAAAGGCGTGGAAGCTGGCGGGATTGCTGCGGCTGGGGAGAAGAAAGGACGGCATGGAATGAGGCTGTGGGAATACTTTAAAAATCTGGAGTGGGCGTGGTACAAGGAGCGCCGCCGAAACCGGCTGCAGCAATGGGATGTTACCATCATCGCCTCCAACTGCGTCGGCACTATCATGTATCACGACCTGGGGCTTCCCTTTCGCACGCCTACCATAAATCTGACTGTCAGTATGCGGGATCTGGTGAAGATGGCGGGGAATCTCCGGTGGTATATGGAACAGGAGCTGACAGAGTGTGCCCTTCCTGGGGATGTGGACTGGCCCGCCGGCCTGCTGGGGGATATCCAGGTCAACTTCGTCCACTACGCCTCCTTTGCGGAGGCGGTGGAACGGTGGGAGGAGCGCAAAAAGCGAATCAACTGGGACCGCATTGTCCTGGTGGGCGCGGAGCGGGACGACTGCGGCTATGAGGTGCTGCAGGCCTTCGACCGGCTGCCCTGGCCCAACAAAGTAGTATTTACCCGAAAGGAATACCCGGAATTTCCGTCGGCTTTTTGCATCCGGGGCTTTGAGGACCGGCCGGAGCTTGGTCTGGTGCTGGACTACCGGCCCCGGAAGCTGAAGCGGCGGTATATGGACGATTTTGACTATGTTGCGTTTCTGAACGGGGCGGCGCCGACAGGAGGAATCCAAACAGATGGAGCGAAAAGAAATTGACGGGAGTGGCCGGGTGTCTGTGATAACCCCGGTGTATAACGGGGAAGCCCATCTGCCCAATATGCTGAACTCGGTGCTGGCTCAGACCTGGCCCTGTATTGAGATGATTCTGTCGGACGACGGCTCCACCGACGGTACGCTTTCGGTGGCGGAGGGTTACCGGGAGAAATTCGCGGCCAGGGGCTATACACTCCGCATTGTGGAGGGGGAACATAAAAACGCCTCCGCTGCCATAAACCGGGGGCTCCCCTTTGTCACGGGAGAATACCTGATTTGGCCGGACAGCGACGACGTTTTAGAACGGGAATCGGTAGAGCGGCGGGTGCGGTTTCTGGAGGAAAACCCAGCTTGTCAGTGTGTTCGGAGCCTTTCCTACTATTTTGACTGGCAGACCGGCGCCCCCCGGCCCGCCGATGAGCGGCAGGGGGATATGGACAAGGCGGACTTGTTCTGGGATATCCTGGAAGGGCGGAGCTTTGTCTGCTGCGGCTGCTACATGCTGCGCACAGAGCCGTTTTTTGCCATCTATCCGGAGCGCAGGATTCCCGAATACGGCGTAGGGCAGAATTTCCAGATGCTGCTGCCCTTTTTATACCGTCACGGCTGTCCCACCCTCCAGGAAAGGCTGTACGGGGTTGCCGTCCGGCCCGGCAGCCACTCCCGGACGTCGCTGACCCAGCCCCAGGAGGAGAAAAAGTACGCAGACTATGAGCGCCTGGTGGACGAAATAGCCGCTATGTGTGGAATAGAGAGCCGGGTGGAGCGGGAACGCATTGCCTGCTGGAAGGCTGGCCGGCAGTACCATCTCGCTTTGAAATACCGCCGCTGGCGGAAGGCGATGGGGGCTCTGGGCCGGCTGCGCCGGCTGGGGGGGCTCCGTGCTGGCGAGACGACGAAAGAGTTCATCTGGGCGATTTTCCACAGCACCTGGATTTGGCGGAAGCTGTACCCCGTCTACCGGCGTTTTTTCCACGAGAGATAGCCGTGCCACAGGCGGGCCAGCAGCCCGGCGGCAAAGTACCAGCGAAGCTGAATGAGCCAGAGCAGAGTCTTTCTCACCCAGTGGCCGGTGGAGCGGTTATACTTCATGGCGGTGCAATACAGCTCACTGTCTAGCAGGTCGCGGCAGAACTGCCGCTTTTCACTGCGGGAGTCGGTATTTTCTGGGCAGAAGACCGACCAGACCATGGTGTAGCTCAACCTCTCCAGAGCCCAGGAGTAAAAATTCCGCTCCAGGGGGGCGAACATCCCGCTGGCCTCCAGAGTATCCCGAAGCTGCTCCAGTAGCCTTACAAGGTTATGTGGGAGCCTGGGGTTGAAGTGGTGGGAGGAGGAGTCTGGGTGAAGATTGTAGTAGTAGACCGGCGCGGGGATGTATGTGCAGTGCTCCACCCGGGTTAGAAATTCCGTGTTAAAAAGCTTGTCCTCCCCATAGAACAGCTCAGGGGAGAACCGGATGCCGTAGCGATCCAGCAGCGCACGCCGGTACGCCTTGGCGCAGGAGGAGACGAAGTTCAGGTTTCTCCCCTCCTCCAGCGGAAGCCGCATCATGAGCGTACGCAGGAGCTCCGGCACGTTCTCCCGGCTAAAGTGCCGGGCGGCCGGGACCGGTTTTGCCGCCGTTAGCTCCTCCGCCGTGCGGGCGAAGTCAAAGAGCAGCAGGTCCTGGTCCTCCTCCCGGGCGATAAGGCCCAGGAAATCCGGGGAGATCAGGTCGTCGGCGTCTACAAATACCACCCACTTCCCCCGGCAGGCTGTAAGTCCACGGTTTCGGGCGGCGGATACCCCGGCATTTTCCTGAGAAATCAGCCGGATGCGGTGGTCCCGGGCGGCGTATTCCTGGCAAATTTGGAGAGTTCCGTCGGTGGAGCCGTCATTGACCAGAATCAGCTCAAAATCCCGGTATGAAGAAGCAAGGACCGAGTTCAGACAGCGGTGTAAATACCGCGCCCCGTTATAGACGGGAATCACCACGGAAATCATAGCATTTCTCCCCTTCCGCTATCTTACAGTATAGTATAGCCGGGAGGGAAGGAGTTTTCAATACCACAGTCAGGAGGGATTTGACATATTTACATTTATTGTGACCTGTTACCAGCAGTCTGAGGTGGTGCTGCTGGCTCTGGAGAGCGTCAAATATCAGATATTGCACTATGGGCAGGGGCAGAAATTTCAGCTGATTGCTGCTGACGACGCGTCCACCGATGGCAGTCAGGAGCTGATCCGGGCATGGGCGGCGGAAAACCAGGCCCTGTTTGCCCGAATTACGCTGCTGTTCCGGGAGAAAAACGGAGGTATCTGCCGGAACTACGTGGACGCGCTGCGGGCGGTGGAGGGGGAGCGATTTGTAAAGGTGGACGGCGACGACCTGCTGGCCCCTTACAACCTCTTTGCGCTGACCGACCTGCTTTCGGAATACGATATGGTCTGTCCCGCCTTTCTCAAGTTCTCCGGTCCGGGGAATCTGATAAAATCATACCACACCTATTTAGAGGTGGTGTTACAGGAGTTTATCCAGGGAAATACTCTGCGCAGGGCGGCCAAGCTGGGCTGTCCAGTGATGAACGTGGCGATATACCGAAAATCCCTTTTGGCGGAAGAAGTCTATGACTTTATCCTGCAATTCCGAACGGTCAACGATCGGGCCTGTTTTCAAAAAATCCTTACAAGGGATCGGCCCGTCAAAAAATGTTATGTAAATCGTCCTGCGATTTTATATCGCATATCGGACGGCTCCATCTCCCATTTCAACAGCCCCGTCCGGAAGCTGCACAGCTGGGAGATTAGACGTCTGTGCCGGGTTCAGCGGGAGGTGGAGCGGTCCCCGCTGGACCGGTTTCTGCTGCTGCTCCAGGAGAAGTCCGCTGCCTTCCGGGCGAGCCCCGTCCGCTTTGTGCGGCTTTTCCGATTTTTCTCCCCCTATTTTGCCATTATGCTGGGACTGTATGGGGCCCGCTTTTTTTTCATCCGAAGCATGGAGCGAGAACTGGTGGACCGGCATTGGAAAGACTGCGAGATACATTATCAACACATGGAAGGGGAGGTTGCAGATTTTCTGCGGCGAAAAAAGGATGGAACAGTCTTTCTGAATAGAGGATAACCGCCCGATGCACAGCAAGGAGGACAACGCATATGAAAACAAGGAAACTGACAACCCAAAGAATCATCGACTATACAAGGCACCTGCAATCGGAGGAGCGGGCCCCAGCCACAGTGGAGAAATACTGCCGGGATATTGCCGCCTTCAACGGGTGGCTGGCAGAAAGAACGGTAACCAAGGAGCGGATTACCCGGTGGAAGGACCATCTGCTGGAGCAGGGCCTTTCCCCCGCCACAGTTAATTCCAAGATTTCTGCGGTGAATGGGCTGCTCAGTTTTTTGGGGTGGAGAGAGTGCCGGGTGAAATTTCTGCGGATTCAGCGGCGGCTGTTCCGGGAAAAACGGCGGGAGTTGACCCGGCAGGAGTACGAACGGCTGGTGGAGACCGCCCAGGGCCTGGGCCGGAAGCGTCTCGCCCTTCTGCTGGAAACCATCTGTTCCACAGGAATCCGGGTCAGCGAGGTCCGTTACATTACGGTGGAGGCCGCCCAGGCGGGGCAGGCGGTTGTCTGCCTGAAGGGGAAAATACGGATTATTCTCCTCTCGCGCAAGCTTTGCCGAAAACTGCTTAAATACGCTTGGAAGACAAAAACCGCCTCCGGTGAAATTTTTCTCACCAGAAGCGGAAGCGGTTTGTCGCGCAAACAGATATGGCAGGAGATGAAATCCCTGTGTGTGTGGGCAGGGGTGGAACCCTCCAAAGTGTTTCCCCATAATCTTCGCCATCTGTTCGCTGTCATATTCTATCGAGCCAGCCGGGATCTGGTAAAGCTGGCGGATACGCTGGGCCATTCGTCTGTGGAGACCACACGGATATATTTGCTTTCCAGTGCGGCGGAGCATGCAAAGTGCTTGGAACGGCTGCGTTTGGTACAGTAGGGACAAAATATGTGATCTGTCTATTACTATAAATATATTATATCAGTATTTCTTTGAAATGCAATAGGCAATTTGCTTAAATGTCCCGTTTGATGTCCGTCCGAAGCAAGCTGGGGAAATGTTATGTTCTGCTTTCCGCCGGGTCAAGGTCGATAAAATAGACAGATCACATATTCCGTCTATAGTCAGATGCGGCCAAGAAAAACAGCGGCGGGAGAGTAGAAGAATATGGAGATTTTATTGGTGGGAACCGGGCAGCTGGCCGAGGCCTTGATAGACAGATTTCATAAGAACAGAGACAGGGTCTATCTGCTTACAGGCCGCAGAGAGTGTACACCTGTGCGTCAGCGTGTTTTTGAGCAATACGATTTCGCCTATGATGACGACAGCGTAAAAGATATTTTCGACAGCATAAAGCCGGATATTACCATCTTCACTGGCGCGTGGGACAGTCAGTTTGACTGGGAAAAGGCCCGTCAGGAGTCCGTGCGGTATACGGCAGGCCTTATCAATCTGCTTACTGTTTACTCCATGCGGGGAAAAGGCCGGTTTGTCTACCTGTCCTCGCAGGAGGTGTTTACCGGTTCCTTCCACCAGAATGTTCTAGAATCTCAGGACAAAGAGCCGAAGGGCTTTCGCAGCATGGCCATTGCCCAGGGGGAGGATATCTGCGCCAACTTCCGCCAAAACCAGGGGCTTGAAATAGATGTCCTGCGCCTGGACCACCTCTACTGTGTGCCCAAAAAGGGGCAGCCCACCCCGGACCCCTGTTGCGCCATGTGTTTGGAGGCGCTCAAAAGCGGAAAGATATTGGCTAGCAGCCGGGATGTGTTCTCCATGCTGTTTGTCAAGGACGCGGCGGAACTGGCCTGCAAGGCCATTACCGCTCCCAAGCTGGAGCAATCCGTCTACCACATCTCCTCTATGGAGGAGATCGACGGCCTGCAGCTGGCCAAGCTGATACAGGAGACTATGAGCGTTGAGGTGGCGGACGAGTCGGTGGGCGAGTACCGCCGGCTGATTCTGGACGGCTCCGCCTTTTCCCAAGAGATGGGGCAGAAAATTTTTACGCACTACCCGGAGGGCGTTAAGCGGGTGGCCCAGTACATGAAGCGAAACCGGGAGTCGTTCATTCAGGCGGAGGATGCGGGAGGGAGCCGGGCAGCCCGGATGCTCCACGGGGGCCGGATCCTCTTTGCTGCCCTGGTGCCTTATATGGAAAATATTGTCTGTTTCATTCTCTTTTTCCTCTTGAACCGGCTTGCCGCCGGAGGCAGCTTTTTCCGCCAGGTAGACCTGTTTTTGCTGTATGTGCTGTTGTTTGCTGTGACCATGGGCCAGCGGCAGGCGGTGCTTTCAAGCTTCCTGGCCTCCATCGGGTATTTTCTACTGCAAAGCCGAGGCTACAGCGGCTTTGCGGTGCTGATGGATTACAGTACTTATGTGTGGATGGCGCAGTTGTTCATTGTGGGCATGGTAGTCGGCTACATAAAGGATCAGATTTTCACGCTGAAGGAGGACAGCCGGGAAAAAATCGCCTATTTGGAGGGCCGTCTCCGGGATATTGAGGAGATCAATGACAGCAATGTGCGAATGAAGGAGAACTTCGAGACCCAGCTGATCAATCAAAAGGACAGCTTGGGGAAGATTTACGACATCACCTCCACCTTGGAGCATCAGGCCCCGGAGGAGGTGCTCTTTACCGCTGTGCAGGTGCTCTCCCAGCTGATGGACTGCGGCGGCGCGGCGATTTACACCGTGGCCAACCGCAGTTACGCTCGTCTCTTTTCTTCCACCTCCAAGGAGGCGAGAAGCCTGGGGAACTCCATCGAATATATCGCGATAACCGAGATGTACAACGAGCTGAAAGAGCGGCGGGTCTTTATCAACAAGGCGATGCGGGAAAATTTGCCGCAGATGGCCTGTGCGGTCTACAGTGAGGAGGGCATGGAGCTGATTTTCATGCTTTGGGGCATCCCCTGGCAGCGTATGACCATGGCGGAGGCCAACCGCCTGGCGGTAGTCGGGCAGATGGTCCAGACCGCTGTGGTGCGGGCGAATCAGTACCTGGACGCCCTCAGCAGCCAGCGGTATGTGGAGGGAACCCGGCTCCTGGCCGGAAATGCGTTCTTCCAGCTGACCCGCGCCTTCCTGAAAGCCAGGGACCAGGGCCTTACGGAGTGTACCCTGCTGGAGGTTCCGGTGCCGGGCGGGGACTGCGCCGCCGCAGCGTCCGCGCTCAGCGGATGTGTCCGGCAGTCGGACTATATGGGGTCTATTCAGAACGGCGTTTTGTATGTGCTCCTCTCCAACACCAGCCCGGAAAACGCCGAATTTGTGCAGGAACGGTTCCGGACAACCGGCTATCAGAGCTGTGTGGTGACGGAGGTGGCGCAGTGAGCGGAATGCTGAGCGAGCGGGATTTTGTGATCCTATGGCTGTTCAACCTGCTGGCGGCGGTGATTTACCTGATTGTAGGCGCTCTGGTGGTGTCGCCTCTGCGAACCAGAAAGGAGCGGAAGGCCAAGGTGGAGGTGCGCCACGATAACCGGCGGACCTATCTGCTCCGGTTTGGAGTTATAGTTTTGTGTCCGGTGGTGGGTCCGCTGTTCTTTCTGGCCGCCTATGCGGTATTTCGCCTGCCGCTGTGGATGCAGGCCAGCCTGGAAGATGTGGTATTCAGTAAGGAGCGGATCAAGACCAAGCTGAAGGCGGACGAGGAGCGGGAGCGGGACATCATCCCCTTGGAGGAGGCCCTGTTTGTCAACAAAAGCAAGGACTTGCGCATGGTGATGATGAACACCATCCGCGGGGACGTAAGCTCTACGCTGGGCACCATTTTACTCGCACTGAACAGCGAGGACTCGGAAACCGCCCACTATGCCGCTTCCATTCTCAGCGGGGCGCTGGATGAGTTCCGGGCCAGGGTCCGTCAGCTCCGCCGGGCCATAGCAGAGGAGGAGGAGAAGGAGACCGGCGCGGAGCTGGAACTGCTCCCTTATATGGACAGATTTCTCAAGCAACGGGTATTTTCCGGGCTGGAACAGAAAAAAATGGCGGGAGTGATGGCCGAGGCGGCCCAGTCCCTGTTTGATAAAGCCCCCGACCAGTTCACGGAGAACCACTATGAGAGCGTATGCCTGCGGCTTTTGGAGACAGGAAATTTTGCGGAGACGGAAACCTGGTGCGGCCGGCTGTCCAGCCAGTACCCGGACAGTCTCGCAGCCTATACATGCAGGCTGAAGTTGTATTTCTCCACCCAAAACCGGCAAGCCTTTTTCGACACCATAGCTGCGTTGAAGCGGTCGGCGGTGGTAATTGACAGCGAGACGCTGGAGCTGATTCAAGTATTTGGCTGAGCTTCGAAACGCGACGGAGGGAAACGGATGATATCGCGCCGCAATTTTTTTTCCATTGCAGCGGTTATGCTGGTGGTCCTGTTTATGTTTCAGTTTACGAACACGGCAATGGAAATCTGGAATGATTATAAGGAGAACGAGAACGCCGTGGATGTGTTGTCCCTGACGGCCAGGAGCGGCGTTTTTACACCAGAGGACGGGCTCCCATGGGGGACCGCCCGGTCCGGTGTGGCCTGTATCGGCGGCAGCGAAAGCCGCGTCGCACAGATGACGGCCAACTGGGCCGCTTATACCAAACGGTATTTCATTTCCGCAGCTAGTCTGGCGGACTTTGCCCCGGGAACGGAGGCCCCGGAGCTGATTGTGCTGGACGGGGCCAGGTTGGATTGGAGCGAAGCTGCCTGCCAGACCCTGCTGGATTATGCTGCTCAGGGGGCCAGCCTGGTCTTCGCTACCCTGCCGGAGGTGTCCGTTCTGCAGGAAAACCAAAATTTGCGGGACCTGCTGGGTATCGACGAGGTGCGCGCCCTGCGAACCAGAGTACAGGGCCTTCATCTCTACAAGGGATTTCTGCTGGGAGGGGAGGCCGTTTATCGAGTGGAGAAAGAGACGGACATATGGCGGCAGGACCTGGCATTGGAGATGCCCTGGTATGTCCTGGGCCCTGGAACCAAGGTCTATATGAAGGGAATCTTCGAGGAGACAGCACAATCGGAGGATTCCCCGGTAGTCATTTGGAGAAGGAGCCTGGGGGGCGCGTATGTATTCGCGGTCAATGGCGACTACATGGAGGATGCCACAGGGTTGGGGCTCCTCTCCGCTATGGTTTCCGAAATCAACGAATGTACCGTCTATCCGGTGGTGAACGCCCAGAGCCTGATTTTGGCGGACTATCCATCCCCGGCCCTGGAAAATGGGGAGACATTAGCCCAATACTATGGCCGGGATATGCAGGGATTATATCGGGACCTGCTGTGGCCGGATGTCACTGCGGCGTACCTCCGGGGAGAGCTGGGGCTTACTTGTATGATGTCTGTACGATTTGACTATAGCAACGGCCGCCTGCCGGACCGGGACCAGCTCGCCTATTACATGAAGCGGATCAGGGAACTGGGCGGGGAGCTTGGTCTATCCCTCACCAGCGTGTCGGATACGCCGGTGGTGGAACGGATATCGGTGGACCTGGAATTTATGCGTCAAGCGGGCTTGGAATATACGTTTACCGCCCTCTATGGCGAAGAACGGGAGCTGGACGACGCCCTGAACCGGGAGGGCCTTTCCGGTGTGCGCACTGTAGTCAGCCCCTATGACGGCGGCAGCGACGTAGTGGGCTACCAGAGCGAGTGGGTCACCCGGCAGACGGCAGTGGCTGACAGCTTTGCCCACACCTACCGGAGTGATTTTCGGGTGCGGAGTGTGGAGACGGCCCTAGCCTATACCGGCGTTCTGGCTGAGGTTTCCAGAGTTGCGTATCCGAACGGAACGGAGGATACCTGGAACGTGTTGGTCCATCGGCTTGCTGCCAGTCTGTCCAGCGGCTGGAAGTGTTTTGAGGCCTTTGACGCCGCCACAGTCTCTCAGTGCGACGGGCGCATCCGGGACTTTCTGGCGTTGGACTATACCTGTACCCGGGAGGGGGACCTGGTATCCATCCGCCATACCGGCAGCGGAACCGTCTGGTTCCTGTTGCGGGCCTCTGGCAGAACGGTGGAGTCGGTAACAGGCGGCAGCGTCCGGCAGGTGGAGCGCGGCGTGTATTTGATTGAGGCGGTTGAAAACAATGTGGAGGCGGTTTTAGGTTCGGAGCGTCCGTACTGACCGTCTGCCGGAGCATGTTACGGGGAGGTGGCGCATATGCGCATTTGTATCGTGGCGGAGGGGAGCTATCCCTACACGATGGGCGGTGTTTCCAGCTGGGCGGACGATTTGATTTGCTCCTTTCCGGAACATGAGTTTGTGATCCTGTCTGTGATATCCAGCCGTGCCCTGCGGGGAAAGTTTGCCTATACCCTGCCGGACAATGTAACGGAGGTCCATGAGCTGTATTTGCAGGACATGGATTGGAGCGGCCGGGGAAGGGTGCAGATGAACCGCGGGGAGTACAACGCTCTGCGCAGCCTGCTGCTGGATCAGCGGATTGATTGGGGGACCCTGATCGACTTTTTTCAGAAGAAACGGCACTCGCTCAACGGCCTGCTTATGGGGGAGGACTTTTTCCACGCGGTCACTGAGCTTTACCAGCTCCACTACAGCCAAGTGGTATTTTCCGACTTTTTGTGGATGATGCGCTCCATCTATCTGCCCCTCTTTTTTACGCTGAGCATGAAGTTGCCCAAGGCGGAGCTGTACCACTGTCTCTGCACCGGATACGCCGGTGTGCTTGGTGGCATGGCAAAGCATCTGTATGGCAGCTCTCTCATGATTTCCGAGCACGGCATTTACACCCGCGAGCGGGAGGAGGAGCTGGTAAAAGCCAAATGGGTACAAGGCCTGTACAAGAATGTTTGGATCAGCCAGTTCCGCAAGATGTCGCGGTTGGCGTATGAGCAGGCGGATCTGGTGACCAGCCTGTATGAGCACGCTCGAACCCTCCAGGTGGAGCTGGACTGTCCGGAGGAAAAAATCAAAGTGACCCCCAACGGAATTCGGGTGGAGGACTTCCAAAATCTTTCGGGAAAGACGGAGGAGGACGAGGGGTGGATCAATGTGGGGGCATTTTTACGGATTACGTCCATCAAGGATGTGAAATCCATGCTGCAGGCCTTTGGTTTTGCCAAGGAACGGGAACCCGCCCTGAAGCTGTGGGTTATGGGCCCATGGGAGGAGGATGAGGCATATGCCCGGGACTGCTTTGACCTGGTGGAGGACATGGCCCTCCAGGATGTGGTTTTCACCGGAAGAATCAATACGAAGGACTATCTGGGAAGGATGGATATGACCCTCCTCACCAGCATCAGTGAGGGCCAGCCGTTGACCGTTTTAGAGAGCTTCGCCGCCCGGAAGCCTGTTATTGCCACAAATGTGGGCAATTGCCGGGGGCTCATTCTGGGGGAGGGCGATGACTTTGGCCCGGCGGGCCTTGTCACCCACATTATGAACCTGGAAGAAATTTCGCAGGCCATTCTTTACCTGGCCCACCGTCCGGCGGAGCGTCAGAGCATGGGGGAAGCCGGATATAAAAGGGTGTGCGCCCGCTACCAAATGGAGCAGATGCACGATACCTACCAGCACATTTACCAGAATTTCTCCCCGAAGGAGCGGAAAAGCGAACCGAAAACAGGTGTGGCAGTCTGACAGAAGGAGGTATGACGGATGGCCGGCATTGGCGTAAGGCTCAATCACTTTTTCCAGAAACGGTCCATTACCGCCAGCCTGGCAGGGGTTGCCTATGGCTCCTGCCTGACGGTGGCTCCAATGGTGTTGGTCATCGGGGGTTTGCTGCTGCTGGAGTGGATTCTAGGATTTGACACCTTGGATTATTACACCAGGGAGCTCTTTTCCTGCACTGTTTTATATATCTTCATTTTTTCCCTTCTGACCGCGTCGCCCTTTAACTCGTTACTTTCCAAATATATGCAGGACGCCATTTTTGAGGAGCGATATCAGGACATCCTGCCCTGCTACTACCTGGGGCTGCTGCTGAATATTCTCCTCAGCTGTCTGTTGGGCATTCCCTTCTGCCTGTGGGAGCACTTTGTGGGGAATGTGCCGGTAGCTTATGTATTTGTCAGCTTTTGCGGCTACATCTCTCTGGTGCTGGTGTTCTATTCGCAGCTCTACCTCTCCATCTGTAAGGACTATGGAAGGATATCCCTCTTTTTTCTGACGGGCTTGGCCGTCACCTTCCTTCTCACACTGATCCTCCGCTTCTGGGTCAGATGGGAAGTTACAGAGAGTATGCTCATGGGCTTCACGGTGGGTTTTTTTCTCACCGCTGTGCTGGAATATGGCTCGGTGCGGCGGTATTTTGTGGGCAACAGTAACCGGTTCCGCCCGGTGTTTCGGTATTTCTGGCGGTACTGGCATCTGGTGGCTATCAATTTCTGCTATACCCTAGGGTTGTATATCCACAACTTTGTTTTCTGGACCACAGACATACGAATGGTGGTGGTCAAATCGTTTGTCTGTGCCCAGCCCTACGACATGGCCTCTTGCCTGGCCATGTTCACAAATATTTCTGCCACCGTCATTTTTATTGCCCGGGTGGAGATGTTTTTCCACGACCGGTATAAGGCCTACTCCGAAGCGGTGATCGGAGGAAGGCTGTCAGACATCCAAACCAGCAAGCGGGAGATGTTCCGGGAAATTGCCAACCAGCTGATGGACCTGGCCCGTATTCAGTTCATCATCTCGGTGGTGGTATATCTGCTCTTTGTGGTGTTGCTGCCCCGCTTCGGCTTTGCGGGGCTGGTGATGCGCATTTACCCCTGTCTGGCGGCGGGATATTTCATCCTGTTCCAGATGTATGCCGAGATTTTGTTCCTTTACTATTTCAGGGATATGTGGGGGGCGGTGCTCACGGCGGCGGGTTTCTGTCTGATCACATTTTTGGGCAGCGTAGTGGCTGCCGGTCTGCCGGATGTCTGGTACGGAGCAGGTGTAGTGGCGGGCTCCTTCGCCGGTTGGACCGCCGGATACTTCCGGCTGCGCTGGGTGGAGCGGCATATGGACGTACAAACCTTCTGCCGGGGCAGGCTACTTGAGCGGAATGGCGGAAAACGGCCTCCGGATCAGGTCTACAGCCAGTCAAGCGGGGCGGAGTTGCAGCCGGCGCGTAAGTAATGGAAGAACGCGGAGGAGGGGCTATGGGAATCGCGACGTTGATGCGGTATGCAATTGTGGGGGCAGGCTTGATTCTGGCGGCTGCCAGCGTCTGGTTTTATGCAGTTAGGAAAATGACGCCCGATCTGGCGGTCGCTTGGTGTCTGTTGGGGGCGGCCATGACAGGGGTGGGCGTTATACCAGGCTTGTCCGGTTGGCTCGGCCTACTCCCTCCCTGGGCGGACGCTGTACTGCTCTGTGTGGGCGGAGCCTGTCTGCTGGGGGCCTTTCGGACCTGTCTGCTGCTCTCCAGACTGATTACACAGAACCAGGAGCTGGCTATGATGGTGTCCCTCCTGATGGCGGAGGATAGAGAGGAGGGGGCCGAAAGCGCCGAAAGACGCTTGATTGATGAAGAAAGTGCTGTTTGTCATTAACACCCTGGGCATAGGAGGGGCGGAGCGGTCGCTTCTGGAGCTGCTGGACAGCCTGGACAGCGCAGACTGCGCCATCGACCTCTATGTTTTGCTGGGCCGGGGGCAGCTGATAAGCCGGGTGCCGGAGCATGTGCGGCTGCTCAATGGCAAAGTGGATGGCGGCTCCATACAGGATAGCCCTGGGCGTTGGGCTCTGGCACGCATGGTAGCCGCCAGCTTTTTTCGGAATGGAAGCTGGGCGGGAAAGCTGGGGAGCGTTCTGCGGGCGTTGCCGTCCATGCTCCGAAACCGCCGCTTTCAGCCGGACAAGCTGTTCTGGCGGGTAGCTGCCGACGGGGCGGTCCGCCTGGAGGACCGCTACGACGTGGCGGTTGCCTGGATTGAGGGCGGCGCGTCCTACTTTGTGGCGGACCATGTCCAGGCCGAAAAAAAGCTGGCCGTCGTCCATATCGACTATGAGCAGAGCGGATATACCCGAGCGATGGACCGGGACTGCTGGGCCCGGTTTCAGAAAATTTTTGTGGTTTCCGAGGAAATCCGGGAGCCCTTTCTTCGGATTTATCCCGAGTATCGGGACAGGCTCCAGGAACTGCCGAATCTGGTTAATCAGGAAAAAATTCGCCGTCTGGCCCGAGAGCCGGGGGGATTTTCCGACGGCTGGGACGGCCTGCGGCTGCTCAGCGTGGGGCGGCTGACCTACCAGAAAGCGTTTGAAATTGCCGTTGACGCCATGCGGCTGCTGAAAGATGCCGACTTCAAAGTCCGGTGGTATGTGCTTGGGGAGGGGGTCCAGCGGAAAACCCTGGAGAGAAAAATTGCTGCCCTGGGACTTCAGGAGGACTTTATCCTCCTTGGAGCTGTGGAGAACCCCTATCCCTATTACCTTCAGTCGGATGTATATGTCCACGCTACCCGGTTTGAGGGGCGGAGCATCGCCGTTCAGGAGGCGCAGACGCTGGGCTGTGCTGTTGTGGTCTCCAATGCCAGCGGCAACCGCCGCCAGGTGGAGCAGAATCGGGACGGCCTGCTGTGCGACCTGACGCCAAAAGCTGTGTCTACAGCCGTCGGCATTCTGCTGAGTGACAAGAGGCGGCGCAGGCGCCTGGGAGCTGCCGCACGGGTAAAGAGAGCCGCTTCCCAGGAGGCGGTAAAGGCGATTCTGGAATTGTGAGTGGAACAGGGGATGGAGATATGAAGAAAAAAGACCTTCTGGTCATCATGCCTGCCCACAATGAGGCACAGAATCTCCCTGAGCTTTTTAAGCAGATGGAAGAGGCAGGCATTTCGCAGATGGCGGATGTGCTGGTGATTGATGACGCTTCCAGTGATCATACAGCGCGCATTGCCGCAGAATGGGGACATAAGGTCGTTTCCAATGTGTTCTGTCTGGGGTACGGCGGTGCAATACAGGTGGGGTACAAGTACGCGGTGCAAGCGGGCTATCCCTATGTGATTCAGATGGACGCTGACGGACAGCATGATCCTTGTAATATTGCAGTCATTTATAAGCAGTTGCTACATGAGGACGGTGAGGGGAGGCGTCCCGACATCGTGCTGGGCTCCCGCTATCTGGAGGGGAGCAAAAGCTTCCGTCTCTCTCTGGCCAAGCGGCTGGCCCACCGAATGTTCCGGGGAATTATCCGGCTTGTGGCAGGACAGACCGTCACCGACCCCACCAGCGGCCTGCAAGGGCTGAGCCGGCAGGCCTTTTCTTGCTATGCTCAGTATAACAATTTCGATGTGGCCTATCCGGACGCAAATATGCTCATGCAGATGCTGCTTCTGAATTTCCGGGTGGTGGAGGTCCCCGCCATTATGTATCCGCGTACCTGGGGCAACAGCATCCATTCCGGCCTGAAGCCGCTTTGGTACATGCCCCGGATGCTGTTCAGCACGCTGTCCATTGCCTTCCGTATCAAGGTGATGAAAATGGATGCCGGGAACAGGCAGGCGTAAGAGCGCCGGTAAGGAGGAAATTCTATGGATATGGTCAACACGCCCTATTGGGTTTTTGAATTTCTGAAAGTCCTTTTCGGCTACCTGCTGGTGGAGTTTTTGTGGCCCAGGTTTGTGTTTTCCAAATATCTGAGCGGAAAATCTCTGATTTATCAATTCGGCTTCTGTATAACGGCCCAGACCGTTCTCATTAACACGGTGGTGCTGGGCCTGGGACTGCTTCACGTGTTAAACGCATGGACAGTGCGGGCCTTTTTCTTTGGTGTACCCCTGGCTGTGCTGTGGCGGAGGCTGTATGTGACGGAGGAGCGCACCACAGCAGCTTATCGTGCGGCGATTGTCGCACGGCCCAGGCTACTGCTGGAACAGCTGCTCCGCAGGTTGGCGGAAACACTGCGGGAACAACTGCGCAGGGCGCGGCCCCGGCTGTTGGAGTATCTGGTGCTGGGGGGATTTGCGCTCTATGCGCTAGTTTACTTCTCTTGGGGGGCGTTTCAGACCAGCGCCTACGGCTTTGGCGACCAATATGTCCATCACGCCTGGATCTATGGCCTGACCCAGGGCCAGGTGTTTTCGGGGGGGGGTTACCCGGAAGCGATGCACTGCCTGCTTTACGCCGTTCACACGCTGGTGGGCGTGGAGCTTTACAGCCTGGTTCTGTTTTTCGGAGGTATACAGGCTGTTGCATTTTTCGCGGCCTGCTACTGCCTTCTTCGGGAGTTGTTTCACTGGCGGTTTACACCCATTATTGTCCTTGTGGTGTTCACGATTTACCATTACAGCATGAACGAGGTACGTGGGCTTGCCCGTTTACAATGGGCGCTGCCCCTGGAATTTGCGCTTCCGGCGCAAATGCTCTGTGTGTTCTTTCTGCTGCGGTATCTGCGCAGTGGGAGAGGGGCGGTGAGTAAGGGAAAATTCTGGACAGATGAAGATCTCCTAGGCTTCACAATGGCTCTGGCTATGATCTGCGCGTCTCACTTTCATGCGGTTATTATGGCCTTTTTCCTGTGTTTGGTCGTTGTCGTATTCCACGCAACGAAGATAAGGGAATGGTTTTTTCCCCTGACAGCGGCGGTTTTGTGCGGGGTTCTGATTGCCGTAGGCCCTATGGCGGCAGGTCTGGCCTCCGGAATTCCTATGGAGCGCTCCATAGATTGGGCAGTAGGGGTTATCCGCGGAGCAGATGATACTGAGCGAAGGACCTTGGTGAGTGGTTTGGGCGGACAGGGGATGATAGAGGAGAACACCGGAACGATAGAAATCATTTTGTCCTACGGTGATAAAGCTCTACTGTCAGGCTATTCCGAGCTGGCAGATGGCGGACTGGGCGGTTTTGTATTCATCTTAACCGCAGCGGTTGCGGCGGTTGGCGCGGCGATCAAACTGGTGAGCTGGTGCTTGCGGACGAAAAAGAGGAACACATCTCATATAGGGGATTTGGCCAGGCTGTGGGTGAAAAAATATTTGCTCTTAGCGGCTTTATCCTTTGCAATGATGGTTGTGTATATTGCGCCGTATCTGAAGCTGCCGGAACTTATCGTCGGCGCCCGGCTTGTGACGACGACGCGCATGCTGCTGTTTGCGGTGGCGGCCATTCCTCTGGATTTGATCGCTTTTGCGCTTTTAACGTGGTTGAAAAGTCAGACCGTGTGTGTGGTTTCCTTCGCATGTCTCGCCGCGCTCTGCGCCTGCATTTACAAAACCAGCTTTCATGAGTATCTTTACTGTGAATTAACCCGCTATCGTGCCGACGTGGCGTTGGTGAACCATATCGTACAAAGTTATCCTGAGTTTACTTATACGATTGTATCACCAACGGACGGCCTGTATCAAATGATTGAGTACGGCTGGCACGAGGAGTTGATTGACTTTGTTAATAAAACCGCTGGCGAGAAGTATAAGATTCCTACCGAGCATGTGTTTCTGTTTATAGAAAAGAAGCCCTTGGAGTATGCGCAAAACCATGTTGTACAGGGGCCTGCCTGGCTGGCACTGCCAAAGGCGCAAGGGACATTTACTTTATATGAAAGAATGTGGAGCATTGCGCCGGATATCATTTCTTCTGAGATCTCCCAGGAGGCGGCGCAGGGCGAGTTGAAGAAGGTATACGCCCCCTTTGACCACTACAGTGTCAACCGGACTGCGGTGGAGTCCAGGGCCTACTGCTGGTGCCAACGCTTCGCGGAGCTCTATCCTAACGAAATGGACATATATTATGAGGATGAAGAATTTGTTTGCTATTATTTCCGGCAGGAGCCCTACGCGCTGTACGACCTGGCGATCCCCGGCGAATAACAGGCGGCGGACTTCCCGCCTGTCCTTTGCCGCTGTGTGCATATTGATGGCGGGGATATTCTTTGTCTGCGGAGGATGGACGGAGATGGAACGAGTGAAGGTGACCGCAGCGGTCTTTGAGGAGTCCGCCAGGCCGCTGCGAAATCCCAACCGGGGCTTTTACTACATCTATCAATTTCATATTACGGATCAAGAGACGGATTACAACGACCTGGTGGAGCGGTTCTACTATGGGGATACCGAAACCACTCTGGCCCTTGTGCAGATCAACCTGAAGGAGTACCGCGCCCAGGAAATCAGCCCAGCCGGGCTGAAGAACATCGACGCCCTGTTTAGCGCCCTTGCGCAGAGGGACAAGCAGCTGATTGTGCGATTCCTTTACGACTGGGAGCAGAAAAATCTCCTCACCGAGCCGGCCAGCCTGGACCTTATTCTCCAGCATATGGAACAGCTGGGGGAGATTTTGAACCGGTATTCAGACAGTATCTTCACGCTTCAAGGTCTTTTTGTTGGGGACTGGGGAGAGATGCACAGCACCCGGTACGAGTCTCCCCAGGAGCTGCGCAGACTGGCTCAGAAGCTGGCTGAGATCACCGGGGGCTATCTCTCGGTGCGTACGCCGGCTCAGTGGCGTCAGATTACCGAAGATGGAGCGGACACCGCCCTTGTGGCACGGCTGGGACTGTTCAACGACGGGATTCTGGGCAGCGAAACCGATTTAGGCACGTATGGCGTGGGAGGGCTGGAGGATCAGCGGCGGAGCAGAGCTGAGGAGCTGGCGTTTCAGGAGACGCTGTGCTGCGGTGTCCCCAACGGTGGCGAGGTTGTGATTGAAAATCCGTTTAATGATTTTGAGAATTCGGTGCGGGATTTATCCGCAATGCACATTACATACTTGAATCGGGCTTATGACCAGGAGGTCATGGACAAATGGGCCGCCGCCAAGGTGATGCAGAGCGGTTGCTTTCAGGGTGTGGATGGTCTCTCCTATATTGAGAGGCATTTGGGCTACAGGCTGTTGATCAGCGGCGTGAAGGCGGAGTGGAAGGCCTTTCGGAATCAAATTATAGTGAAAGTTTTTCTTCGGAACGAGGGGTTTGCGCCTGTATATGTGGAGCCAGAAATGACCATTACCCTGCGCGGCGCGGACGGCAGTCTGGCAGGAGAATACCTGGTCAGGTACGGCGGCCTGTGGGAGCTATCCGGTGGAACGGACAGCGAAAAAAAAGTGACACTCCAAGCCGCAATTTCTGGGAAAGGGCTGGCCCAAGGACATTATAATCTGTATTTAACGCTAGAGGACCCGGCTTCCGGGCAGAACATTTTGCTGGCGAACACTCAGGATATCGGACCGTATGGATATTGTCTTGGGGGGATGGAAGTGTACCGGTGATAGAGAACGGCAGAGTAGAATTAGATGTGATCAGGCTGGAGCTAATGGGAGGGGAAGTGATAAAGCAAATTGGTTGGAGGTAGGGTATTCAGCAAATAATTAAGATTCGCTACTGCAGAGATGGATGATTTAGTGCTTTAAAAGATTTAAAAGTTGCAGAAAAGTTCAAAATCTTTAATTAGTCCAAATATTTTGCGCTGCTACATAGTTTGCTACGGCTTTCGGCTCACTATGGTCATAATGTAGATGTTTTCCAGTTGCTGACCTGTGTTTGTCAAGAAAAAAGATAAGCAAAAGGGCTCGAAAAAGGAGAGCACCCTCAGCACCTATAAATTATAAACGATAAGGAATACTAATTGATATTAGGAGCCCCAACGCACAGGATTTGAGGCTCTTTTACAATGTTGGTAGAAATAACTTATATTCAGAGCTCCAACGCACAATTTTTGGAGCTCTTTTGATATGTTGGAGTCAAACTTGAGCTAAGAGCCCTAACGCACAATTTTTGGAGCTCTTTTCAATAACACAGCAGGCGGATACAAAATTCGACATAATTCACAAAGCTAACTGCAATTAGCTGATAGATTTTGGCAATTAATATATGCTTCTTATTATAGGAGGTGTTGAAATTGTTAAAATCTAACAAAACATGTAAAAATCACCCCAACATAACCCGGCTATTGGAAACTGAGATTTATGAAAGACGAAGGAGGACTGAGCATCTGTCCCAATATGCCCTGGCAGAGAAAGTAGGGGTCACCCGAAACTGTATTTACAAGATGGAAAGCCATACCCACATACCGAAAGCGGAAACAGTATTTGATATTATCATAGCGTTAGGTTTCAGCGCAGAGGAACGTAAGGTATTTGCGGAAAAATACATGGACGCTTACTATAAGGACAAAGTCGTCCAAGAAGAACTGGAAAAAGAACTGGCAGGCGCTGTATGACAGATATTTATGATTTGCTATACCGCCTTGGCGCGACCGCAAACTACACCGGCTTTTTTCACACAGCTTACGCAATATCGCTGTGTGTGGAGCAGCCGGATCGGCTGCTGCTGGTGACAAAGTGGCTGTACCCGGAGGTGGCAAAGCAGTACAGGACCAACTGGAAAGCGGTGGAGCGGAACATCCGGACCGTGAGCTGCATCATCTGGCGGGAGGGCCGGCCTTTGCTGGAAGAACTGG
>OFFG01000845.1_pt1 | contig 22265 bp, 19 predicted proteins | sample 1521331 | NCBI WGS metagenome assembly OFFG01 (sample SAMEA3504129, study PRJEB24116) | mouse gut metagenome | biome: mouse gut; feature: mouse-associated habitat; material: faeces | place: Denmark | collected 2011 | reverse complement strand
TGGCCAGCGCCTGGGCCAGCCGGGCGTCGTCCAGCTTCCGGGTCACCCCGCGGTCCCCGGACAGCCTGCGCCACAGGGCGGGCAGTCCCGACCGGGCCGGCTCCCACACCGCACACAGGGCAGCCAGGGCGGCCAGCACCGCCAGCGCACCCCACAGCAGGGGCATGGCGCCCTCCAGCCAACGGCCCAGGGCCAGCAGGCCGCCCGCCGCTCCGCTCAGGCCGCTGCCCAGGGAGGCGTATACCTCATCAAAGATGGGCAGCACCTTGACCAGAAGCACCCCGATGACCACCAGCATCAGGCCCAGCAGCACCGCGGGGTACAGCAGCGCGCTGCGCACGCGCCGGCCCATGCGCGTCCGCTCCTCGTAGTACCGGGACAGCGCGCCCAGCGCCTGCTCTGTGCGCCCTGTGCGCTCCCCCGTCTCCACCAGGCCGCTCACATAGGCGGGAAAGGCGCCGCTCTCCCGCAGGGCCTCGGACAGGGGGGCGCCCATATCCACGCGCTCCGCCAGGCCGGACAGCAGGGGGTTCTCCTCCTCCTCCTCCGACAGCAGGGTGAGCGCGTCGCCCAGGCTCACGCCGGCGTGGAGCAGCAGGGACAGCTCCAGGCACAGCGCCGATATTTCCTCATTTGTCACTCTTTTTCTCATACTCAATACAGATAGCACACGGTGTAGTTGCTCCCGTCGCCGATATACTTCAGAATGGCCTCGTTCCCCTTGCCTGACGAGGCAAAGGTCGGGTCCATACGCTGCCACACCGAGCCGTCGAAGTAGATTACACCGTCAATCCACCCGGTCTCCTCCGTCCACACATTGATCCAAGCGTGGTACGCCTTGCCGGCGTATCCCACCACCAGCTTGCAGGGCACGCCCTGGCTGCGCAGCATCCCCGCCATCAGAGAGGCGTAGTCGAAGCAGATGCCCTTCTTCGTCGTCAGCACGTCGTCCAGGACGGGCAGGTACCCGCTCTTTACCGACTGGGCCTTGGCTGTGTCGTAGGTCAGATTCTTCACCACAAAGTCGTAGATTTTCTCCACCTTCGCCAGCGGGTCTGTCACCCCCTTGGTCAGCTCCGCAGCCTTGTCCACCGTCTTGGAGGCGGAGGAGTAGTCCACATACTGGTTGGGACGCAGGAAGGGGGCAAACTCGTCCTTCAGCTTCACCTGGAACGAGGCGGAGAGCACCACGGCGTACTTGGTGCCGGAGGCGTTCTCCAGCACCGTTACCGTGTAGCTCCCGTTCCCGTCCGACAGGGGGAAGGTGGCCCACTCCCCGGCGGGCAGGTTATAGGTGTAGGTGGTGGTGGGGCCCGCCACCTGGGCCATCAGCCGCTTCTCCGTCTTGGCGGTGAACTGGGCCATCACATAGCCGTCCGCGATGTTGGAGTAGTCGATAACCGCCTTCCCGTTCTTCTCCGCCTGTTTGCCGGAGGCCTCGGGCAGGAGCAGGTTGTGGATGGCGGCGGGCGAGAAGGACAGGGCGGCCACCTCCGCCCCGATCTCCGCCTGGCTCACTTCGGCCTGGTCTATATAAGCCGCGTCCTCGGCGGGCGCCGGCTGGGCGGCGCTGCCGCAGCCCGCCAGCAGGCTCAGCGCCAGAAGCAGCGCGGTTATTTTCGTTCTTTTCATCATGGGATTCTCCTTTCTTCCCGGTCAGTGCCCGGAGGGTATCTCATACCGCTCCCGCAGCACACCCTGGACCACCCAGCGGGCCGCGTGGCCGAATCCGGTGCAGGTGGACAGGGTCAGCAGCTGCTCCTCTGGCTTTGGGACCACGCCGGTGTCCAGCACCGAGTTGTCCAGGCAGAAGTCGATCAGCTCCTGTTTGTGCTCCTCCAGGTCCAGGCGGTAGACCAGGCTTGTCACGCCGGCCTCGTGGGCGGCAAAGATGTCATAGCGCCGGACGGCGGTCCCGTCGGCCAGATAGATGCTGGGATGTGCCTGAAAATAGGCCGGGTCGCTGTAATACTTCAGGGAGTGGAACATAAGGTCCTTGTTCATGCGGTGGGCGTAGACAATGAGGTGGAAGCCGGTCAGGTCCCGGCTGTTGGTCTCCTCAAGAAAAACCGCCCCCGCGCCGCTGGGCTTCTTCTCCCAGCTGTGGGAGAGGTAAAACTGGTTGTCCTGCCCCTGCACCAGGGGGTAGGACACCTGGGTGTCAGGAATCTCCAGCCAGCCGATGACGTCCCCGTTGACGGCCTGGAGGGCCGCCAGGTCGACGTCCGCTAACGCCTCCGCAGGGCCGGTGTCCGCCGGGGCGGACGCCTCCTCGGGCAGGGGGACGGGGACGCTGGGGGCGGCCTTGTGTTCCAGGCCGGCCAGCATTGCCGCCTTTGCGTTGGACGCCGCGGCGCGCCTGTTGTCATACACGTGGTAGAGCACGGCGGCCATGCTCACCGCCAGCGCCAGCCAGAGACACCGCGTTACCATTCGTTTCATCATATCCGCAATCATGGGGGAAACCGGGGCCCGCGGTCCGGGCCCCGGCTTCCGTCGGTTTAAGGTGTGTTACATCCCGCGGCGCTGACGGCGCTCGAAGGCGGCCAGGGCCAGAAGGCCAGCCGCGGACAGAAGCGCGGTCATATACCACAGCAGGGACGCATCGCCCGTCTTGGGCACGTTTGCCAGGGGTACTTCCACATCCGGGATGTCCACCTCCTCGGGGAGCTCCGCCAGAGGCACTTCCACATCCGGGATTTCCACCTCCTCAGGGAGCTCCGCCAGGGGAACTTCCACATCCGGGATTTCTACCTCCTCGGGGGTCTCAACCAGAGGCACATCCACGTCCGGGACTTCCACCAGAGGCACGTCCGGGTCGGGGACGTCCACCACAGGCGGGGTTACGGGGCCACCGCCACCGCCGCCGGTGCCGCCACCGCCGGGATTACCGCCACCGGGATTACCGCCGCCGGGATTACCGCCGCCGGGATTACCGCCGCCGCTGGGCAGCATGGCAAGAGTCTGATACTCTGTGAAGCCACAGTCCGCGCAGTCACGGTGCTGCGAGCCTTCCTCCGTAACGGTAGCCGGTCTGTCGACAACCCAAGCGTTGAAATGGTGTGCGTCTGTCGGCTTTACCTGACAGACCGAACACTCGCGCACATGCTCGGTCACGCTGCCATTAACGGGATACCAATTGTTCCAGTCATGGTCGGCGTACTCGGTGTGCTTCTCAACGGCGCCGTTGCAGTTTTCGCAGACGCGCTTATGCTGCTCACCGTCGGACATCCAATCGCCAAAGACGGGGTCCAGAGTGACGACGCCGCGCTCCTCTTTGTAGTCGCAATCCTTGCACGCGTGGACCTGACGACCCTCCACAGCACAGGTCGGCTTCTGGTCTTCCACATCATACCAAGGACCGAAATCATGGTCTACGGTATTGCTGTGGCTTTGGCATTTGTCGCAAACCTGGTAGTGGCCTTTCGCGCCATCGGACTTCCAGTCGCCCCATACGTGGCCGGTAGCAGGCAGAACTTCGATCTCACGATACCCGCAATCATCGCAATCGTAGATGACATAACCATCCTCAATGCAAGTGGGGGCTTTGTCGGTTTTCACAGGCTTGTGACAGCCAAGGGAATCGACCTGGTCACACTGCTTCTTCTGCTCGAAGCCGCACACGGAGCAGTAACGAATGAGAGTACCGGGGGTAGTCCGGGTTCCCGGAGTGGAAACCTCCCACTTACCCCATTTGTGGCCCTCGTGTGTCACTTCGTTGCATCTTGTACACTGAATTTCGTGTTGTTCGTCAGTGTCCTGCTTAACCGCGCCATTAAAGTCGTGGCCGAGGGGTTCAATCGGCTTTTTGTCCACAACCGCATTGCAACTGTTGCAGATATAGATTTCGAGGCCCTCGGTAGTGCAGGTTGCCTCAGTCGACGAGATTTCATCCAAGTGGTTTCCGGCACCGTGCTTGCAGTCGTTCTCCAACTTGGGAATCTCTTTTGTTTCAGTGTGCTTGGAGTCACGTTTGCAAGTGTAAGTCATGATACCCGGTGCGTCCTTGGTGGGCGCTTTGGTTACTTCTCCTTTGTCCCAATCGTGACCCAAGGGCTTATTGGACGGGTTATTCAGCACAGCACCGCATACGGTACACTTTTCCTCCAGGTTGCCTTTGCCCTCACAGGTTGGCGCTTTTCCTGTTGTCTTGGGATTATGGTCCTCGTGCTCGGTCTCACCGCACCTGCTACACTCACGAGTGTGGTCACCGTCGGCTTTCTCCCAACTGCTCCATTGGTGTCCCAACTCGGGAAGGGAATAGTTGTGGAAAACTGTCTTACAGTACGAGCACCAATCTCGAGCCGCACCTTTTTCCGTACAGGTTGGCTCTTTGGTTACTTGATACTCGCTCTTGTGGTTGCCGTGCTCATCAATTTGAACGCATTTTGTATCCTCTGTGGCGCTATACGAGGGTTTAGTCTGCTCGTCCTTCACCGGGGGCTTTTCAGACATGATGGAGTCGGCGGGCGCCTCGTCCTTGTCGTCCTTGCTGTCGCTGTTGGGCTCCACAGGGGCGATGGGCTCCTCGCTCTTGTCTTCCTCGGGCTCCACGGGGGCGCTGGGCTCCTCGTTCTTGTTTTCCTCGGGCTCCGCAGGGGCGTTGGGCTCCTCGTTCTTGTCTTTCTCGGGCTCCACGGGGGCGCTGGGCTCCTCGCTCTTGTCGTCCTCGGTATCCGCAGGGGAGCTGGGGGTCTCCGGTTCAGGGGTCTTCTCCGGCTCGGGTTCCGGCGCCGTATCAGGGGTGTGATCCTCAGTGACCGTTACATCGGATGTGTCTGGTGTGCTCTCCGTTGCAAAAGCGGTGGTACAAGCCATGCCGACGCACATAGACAGGGCGAGCGTCAGCGCCAGTAAACGCCTGTGCAGTTTTCCATTGCGCTTTTTCATGTTTCATCTTCCTTTCTTTGCAGTATTCTCGGATGCAAAGTATCCGGCGGCCGGGCTGGCGTGTCGTCGTCGTGTGGCCGTCCAGAGGACGGTTTTCCCCATCGTTCAGGGGGGAACGGCGATTTAGCCCCCAATGCTTTGCGTCCCACGGTTTCCCGTGGTTTGCGGTGCAACCCGGCGAACATAGCCCTTGCGGGCCTTAGTTCCGTAGCTTTGCGTCCCACAGTTTCCCATGGTTTGCCAATGCGCCTGTCTGACCGAGCGAACGATCCTCCCGCCGCCGTCGGCGCATACAGCGGCGGGTCATGTCCCGGGCGGGACCGCCATATTCACAGAGCTCCCCCCTTCCAAGGATGGTTTATGAATCAACCGCAGCGGGAGTATTTCCCCCGACTTTCACGGAAAATTCCACCAAAACCGGCCTATAATGTGTGGTTTATAAGCCGCTTTACCCCTTGCATTTTGAAAAGAGCTGTGGTAGAATTACTCTGTAAAAATTGACAAAAGCGGGAGACGACGTTCGTTAAAAAACGACAAATCCCGCTTAATGTTTGAAATATTTCTATGTGGTCTATAAATTACACTTTATTTTCCAAATTTCGTTTTTGGACTTGCACCCGAACTGGACACCCCGGCTGCTCAGCATTTTACTAAAAACTGTCAAACACAAAACGCAGGCCATCCGCCGTAACATGGGCAGATGGCCTGCGTCTTATGTTTAATGATGGGGCCAAAAATTTCCTCCCGGCTGACCCGCATATCCTCTGTCACATCTCTCAGCAGCGCCGGTGTCACAAAATTACCGGCCTCCAGCCCTTCGGGAATTGTACCGCCGCACACCAGAGCCGCCCCTTTGCTGCGAGCTTCTTCAATCAGCTCCAGAATACGGTCACGGGCAGCCCGGGTAATCATGGGCCCCATAATGTAGCCCTCATCGTGCTTGCTGCCACACCTGACCTCCTTCAGGCCCTCCTCCAGCTTGGCCAGATACTCCTCATAGACCGACGCATGGACATAAATTCGGTTGTAGTTTGTGCAAATTTGCCCAGCGTTGTCACACTTGAAGGCGATGCAGTGCTTAACTGCAAAGTCGATATCCGCATCCGGCATCACAATAACAGGGGCATTTCCGCCCAATTCCATGGAGAATCGCTTAATGGAGGATGTGGAGGCCTCATGCATGGCACGGCGGCCGGTATCGCTGGAACCGATCAGGGTAATCATGCTGGGAATTTTGCTGGTGTTAAGGGTCTTGGCCACCACATTGGAAGGACCGGACACAAGGTTCAGCACACCTTTTGGCATACCAATTTTAGCGGCAATTTCACCAAGGTAGAGCGTGGCCAGCGGAGTATCACTGGCAGGCTTGAGGACAATGGGATCGCCGGCTACCATAGCAGGACCAATTTTCAGCGCCGCCATTGCAATGGGGTAGTTCCAAGCAATATGCGCTACTACAACGCCCAAGGGCCTGCGCTCCACTGCGTGGTATAACTCACCGTAGGCTTTGCTTGGGGTATAGACGGTGGTCCCCTCCATGCGTGCTCCCTCGTGAACAAAGTAGCGTGCATAGTCCTCAAATCCGTAGAGGTCTTCCATTGCTGTCTTATAAGGCTTTCCGGTCTCGGCGGCTAACAGCTCTGCTATGGTCTCCTTCTCCGACATAATCGCATTGATAAACTTGTCCAGCCACTGGGCACGTTCACCGATGGGGGTTGCGGCCCAGTCCTTGAACGCGGCCTGGGCCGCTTCCAAGGCTGCCAGACACTGCTCCTCAGAGGCGGTATCCAGCTCCTCAATTACGGAGTTATCCGCCGGGTCCAGAACCTTGACCCTTACCCCGGCCCCCTGGACCAGCTCGCCATTGATATACTGCTTGTACATTCTGCAAACTCACTCCTTTAAATAAATTAGGTTAATGAAGGTGCACCAAATAACTTTGTAATTTGATGGCGATGGATCACTCCAGCATGTTTCTTGAGTCTGCCGCCATTAAATATCAAAGCGCTGCTGTGCAAAGGCTTCATGTGACCTTCAAAATAACATGCGGCTTTCAAGTTTGATCTGTTTATGCTGCGGACGAGGCGAAAATTTTGAGGGAGAAATTTTCGCCCCATCCCGCACCATAAAGAAAGAGGGAAACCAGGAGGCTTGTCAGCTTTTACGCTTATTCTGCGGCCTTAGGCTGCGTAATAAAACTGACCAGAATGAAGATAATCAGTGCGGGGATCAACGGGGTAACAGATGCGTAGGGAATGGTTATAACCTTAAACTGATTCAGCAATGTTAACCCTACGCCGACAATAAAGCTGGCAACGGCACCTTCCTTGGTGGATTTCTTCCAGAATACCGCCCCCACAACCATAACCAACGCGCCGGCGTTGATCAGGCTGTATGCAATTGACAGTAACGGGATCAGATTTGTAAACTGCAGGGAGACCAGCAGCGCAAAAATACCCATCGCAACCGTGGCCAGTGTAGTCATGCGGGACAATTTCTTCTGATCATTCTCTGCCGCCGGATTTACCACCTTCAGGTAAATGTCGTTCACAATGTTGGCCGCACCGGCAATCAGGCCGCCATCGCAGGTGGACATCACCGCCGCACAGATGGAAGCTACCATCAGTCCCGCCATCACCGGGGGCATCTTTTCCATCAGCAGCTGGAAGAACACCGTGCTCTCAGAGGCATCCGGCCAAAGCGCTTTCCCGTACATACCCATCAAAACAGGCAGTGCGGCATAGGCCACCACCAGCACCGACGCGACAATGGGCGCCCAGTAGGCTGTTTTTTCCGTTTTGCTGGCCACGGTGCGTTGGAAGGCCGTAGCGGAGGTCAGGCCGAACAAGGCCGAGGGGCCAAACATCATAATCAGTGTCTCTGCGTCAAAGGGGACCAGTTCAAAGCTGCTGGCCGGGAGGTTTTCTGCCATAAAGGAAAAGCCTCCCTGAATGGCGATCCAGATTACGCCCAGGATTGTCACCACAAAGATGACGGAGCTCTGCAGTACGTCAGTCATCATAACGCCCCACAGGCCAGACATGGCACTGTAGCCAATCACAATCAGGAAGGTAAGCGCTGCTCCCAGCTCTCCAGGCAGACCGATGTATTCAAACAGGAGCCGCCCGGCCATGATCTGGCCAGCGCAAATGGCTGTCATGGTACAGAAATGCAGGATAGCGATGAGCACAGTGGTAATTTTGTCGCCATAGCAGTCCGCCAGTACATCCGGCAGAGTCAAATAGCCCTTTCGGTAGATCGCCTTGGACATAACCACACCGAACAGTGTAAAGGACAAGGCAGCGCCTGCGCCATACCACAGGCCTCCAATCCCGTAGAGTACGCCATATTGTGCTCCTCCTACGACTACGCCGTTGCCTAAGTGGGAGCCAAGATAGGAACCTACCACCATCAGCATCGTTCCCCGTTTGGCCGCAGTCATAAAATCCTGATTGGTCTCGCTATATTTCCTGCCCTTCAAACCGACCAGCAGCATCACTGCCAGGTAAATCAGCATGATGACAAGAATGATAATTGTTCTGCTTGTCATACCTGTGTACCTCCTTTGTTAATTCTCACTCCCTGTTCAGTATCTACATCCCACCTGCATCCAGTAGTTTTAACCGCCGGTAAGATTACACAATCCCAGCTTCTTTCAGCTTCTCGATTTCATCTCGGGACATACCTAACACTGATGTATAAATTTCCTCGGTATTTTCGCCAACTGCCGGCGGCGCCTTATACTCCAGCTCCTGATGCTCTGAGAGCTTGATGGGAAACCCCATAAAGGGAACCTCCCCCTCCAGCCCATACACGGGCTGTTTGATCAGATACCCCCGCTCCCAAAGATGTTCAGTCCTCAGCAGGCGGCCAGGGGTGGCTACAATGCCGCAGGGAATGCCGGTCTCCAGGAAAATCTGCTCCAGCTCGTCGCAGCTCTTATCTTCCGCCCAGGCCTGTACCCGGGCAAACAGCTCTTTGGAGTGCTCCACCCGGAGCATCATGTCATCATAGAACCGCTCCTCATGGAGGAAGGGGTCGTCGATCAATGTCAGCAGCTTGTGGTACATCTGGTTGGGGCCGGCGTGGAAGTTGATCCAGCCGTCGGTCGCTTTCAGGTAACCATAGGGCGCGCTGTCATCCCCTTCCAGGGCAGCCTGGTCGCCGTTGAGGTAGGCGTTGGCGATGGCGTCGCTGCGGACCATTGTAGAGCTGGCAATCATAGCCACATCCACATACTGCCCTTTGCCGGTCCGCTCCCGGTCATACAGTGCCAGCATAGTGCCCATCATGGCATACATACCGGCCATATGGTCGTGAATGGCCCCCTTGCTCCGCTCCACGTGGCCATCCTCCATGCGGGTTACACCGGACACAGCGGAAATGATCCCGTCAAAGGCCGGCCGGTCCCGCCAGGGGCCGCCCTGGCCAAAACCACTGACCGACACCATAATGATTTTGGGATTAATCTTTTTAACTTCTTCATAACCCAGTCCGATTTTTTCCATCATTCCCGCTCGGAAGTTCTCCAGAAGAACGTCTGACTCGGCAATGAGCTTTTTCAGAATTGCCATCCCTTCCGGCTTGCGGATATCAGCGGTTACACTCTTTTTGTTTCGGTTACAGGTAACGAAAAACAGGCTTACGTCGTTTTTCCAGGGGCCTACGGTCCGGCTGATCTCCCCCTCCCCCGGTTTTTCCACCTTGATGACCTCCGCACCCATGTCCGCCAGCAGCACACCGCAGAAGGGGCCGGAGATATACCGGGTCAGGTCAACGACCCGCACTCCATTTAAAATGCCTTTCATTTTATCCCCTCCTGCTCAGACATACCGTTCGTTCAGCGCAGATTTCAGGCCGCCGCTCTCTATAGAGGCCTTGAAGCCCTGCATGTCCTTCTTCTGCATATTGGTGCGGGACAGGTTGAACATCTCTGCCGTGAAATCCAGGCTGTTGGCAAACCCCCGCAGATCATAGACCTTGCGGATACAATACTTCATCATTCCCATGCTCTCCGCAGGCACCTTGGCCACCAGCCGGGCGACCTCCATTGCCCGAGCCCACAACTGATCAAAGGGAACCACCTCGTTAACCACACCGATCTCCCGCAGCTCCTCGGCAGAGAAGTATTTACTCTCAAAATACCACTCCATCGCTTTATTCATGGGCAGCTTCCACAGCTCCACAGGAATTTCGGGGGTATAGCCCAGCACAATTTCCGGGTTGCCGAAGGCGGCGTTGTCTGCGGCAATAATCAGATCACTCATCAGCGAGATTGTAATTCCTCCACCGATGCAATAGCCCTGAACGGCACTGATTACGGGCTTGGGCAGATACCACAGGTATTTGAAAAACTCCACCTCGCTCTGTGTGTCGGCACGACGCTCCACGATATCGGTGATATCGTTCTCCATGCTCTCCTTCAGATCAAAGCCGGCAGTAAAGGCCTTTTCGCCGGCGCCGCGGATCAGGATAACCTTCACCTCGGGGTCATCCGCCGCCTGGTGCAGATAATCGCCCAGTCCCTGAATCATGGCGGAGTTCAGCGCGTTGCGCTTCTCAGGGCGGTTCAGCGTGATAATGCCAATGTTGTCTTGTTTTTCATACAAAATAACGCTCATATTCAAAACTCCTATATTTCATGATTTTTGCTGTGTAAAGCTGTTGACAAACTACAGGTCAGCCGACGCTGCTTTTAACTCCTCCATTAGAGCCGGGACAACTTCAAACAAATCGCCTACAATTCCATAGTGGGCTGCCTTGAAGATCGGGGCGTCCGGGTCCACATTGATCGCCACGATCTGATCGGAGCCCGACATGCCGGCCAAATGCTGGATTGCCCCGGAAATACCGCAGGCAATGTAAAGCTTGGGGTGGACTGTACTGCCTGTCTGCCCCACCTGATGGCTGCTGTCAATCCAGCCGGAATCCACCGCTGCGCGAGAGGCCCCCACTACGCCGCCCAGCTGGTCGGCCAGCTGCTGGAGCAGTGCGAAATTTTCCGGGCCTTTCATACCCCGTCCGCCGGAGACAATGATATCCGCTTCCCCGATGTTGAAGGGGCTGTCCTCCCGGTAGACCAGCTCCCGGAGCTGGGTACGGAGCTTCTCCTGCTCCACATTTCGGACCAGGCGCTGAACATCCCCTGCCTTAGTACCTCTCTGTGCACGGAAAACGCCGGGACGTACCGTTCCGATCTGAGGCCGGGTATTGGAACACAGGATGGTCGCCATCAGATTGCCCCCAAAGGCGGGGCGGGTCCAGGCCACGTCTCCATTTTCCTCATCGATACCCAGCGCAGTACAGTCGGCAGTCAGGCCGGTCTTCAGCCGACAGGCGACCCGCGGGGCAAAATCCCGGCCGTTCTCAGTGGCCCCGATTAGAACGGTGGAGGGTTTATACTCACAGAGCAGGCTGTACATCAACTCGGTATAGGCATCGGTAGAATAGTGGTCACAGGCGGGACAGTCCACCGCCAGGATTTCGTCGGCCCCATAGCACTCCACCTGCTCTACCAAAGGGCTTGCGTCATCTGCGATGATCAGGGCAGTCAGCTTTTCTCCCGTTACCTGAGCCAGTTCCCGCGCCGCATGGAGCAACTCAAGCCCCACATGCTGCACAATGCCCTGCTCCTGTTCGATATAGACCCAAATGCCTTTGTAGCTTCCCTTATCCATAACGCACCTCCTGCTATATCACGTTGGCGCGCGCCAGCGCACCGCACAGACCCTTTGCCTGCTCCTTCGCATCCTCACCCTGAATCCACACGCAGTCTGCGTGGCGCTCCGGGGTGAAGGTACGGCGCACCTTTGTGGGAGAGCCCGTCAGGCCAATGTTCCCCTCCTCCACCGGGAGGACCTCGCAGTCCAGAACACCGATCTCACAGCGGTTGGCCCACAGGCGGCCCCGGATGGTCTCAAATCTGGGCGGAACCTCACCTTTGACCACGGTAAAGACCGCCGGAGCGGGCACAGAAATAATCTCTTGATAGGCTTTGCATTCCCGCACAGCTTCAAAGGTCCCGTCCTTCTCGTGGATCTGGCTGGCGTAGGTGACCTGTGCAATCCCCAGGTGCTCCGCCATCTCGGGACCCACCTGCCCGGTGTCCCCGTCAATGGCCTGCTTTCCGCACAGAATAGCGTCAAAGCCGCCCAGCTTCTCCACCACCTTGGAGAGGATATAGCTGGTAGCCAACGTGTCTGAACCGCCGAATTTGCGGTCTGTCACCAGATAGGCCTTGTCAGCCCCTCTGGCCAAAGCATCTGTTAAAATCTCCTGTGCCTGAGGCGGTCCCATTGTCACAACGGTGACATGGCCACCGCTCTCCTCCTTCAGCCGAAGGGCCTGTTCCACTGCGTAGGCATCAAAGGGGTTCATAATGCTGGGCACACCTGTGCGGATCAGGGTATTGGTCACCGGATCGATTTTGATTTCCGTGGTATCCGGCACCTGTTTGATACATACTAAGATTTTCACAATTTACCCCCCCTTATCGCAGCATAGCAGAGGAAACTACCACACGCTGAACCTGGTTGGTCCCCTCGAAAATTTGGAACAGCTTGGCGTCTCGCATCAGTTTTTCGATTGGGTAATCCCGCATATAGCCGTAGCCGGAAAAAATCTGTACAGCATCAGTTGTTACCTTCATAGCCGTGTCGCCGGCCATACATTTGGCCGCCGCGCAGATTTTTGAGTAGGGTAGACGGTTATCGATCAGCTCTGCCGCATGATATACCAGGCTCCGAGCCGCCTGGGTCTGTATTTCCATGTCAGCCAGCATGAACTGTATAGCCTGGAGCTTTGCAATGGGTTTGCCAAAGCAGATTCGATTTTTGGCATATTCCACACTTTGGTCAATGGCGCTTTGGGCAATGCCCACAGCAGCTGCGGCTACCTCTGCCCGGGATGCGTCCAGTGTTTTCATGGCAATCTTAAAGCCCTCGCCCTCATTCCCCAGCAGGTTTTCCTTCGGAATGAAAACATTCTCAAGCAGAACATCCGCCGCCGCAGACAGCCTCAGGCCCATTTTATCCTCGTGCCGCCCCACCGATACGCCGGGACGATCCCGCTCCACCAGGAAGGCAGAGATGCCGTGCGTACCTTTCGTCTTATCAGTCTTGGCAAAGATGACAAAGAAGCTGGCATAGGGCGCGTTGGTGATAAAGCACTTCCGTCCATTCAGAACGTAGCCCCCATCCCTGGCCACCGCGGTGGCCTTCAGAGCAGCCGCATCTGAACCGGCATCCGGCTCAGTCAATCCGAAAGCAGCCATGTGGCCCCCGTTGGCCATCTCCACTGCATACTTTTTCTGGGACTCATTGCCCGCAATCATAATCGGCTTGCAGGCCAGGGAGGTCGCTCCCAGCGCATTGGTGGTGCCGGCCTCCCAGCGGCTGAGTTCCTCGGTCAGCAGGCACTGCGTTGTCATGTCCAAGCCCAGCCCGCCATACTCCTTTGGCAATGTGATAGACGCAAAGCCGATCTCCACTGCCTGCCGGTAGACATCCAAGGGGGTCTCACCTTTGATGTCATACTCTTTCGCCACAGGAGCCATGACTTGTCTGCCGAAGTCCGCAGCCAGCCGTTTCAGGTCCCGCTGGTCTTTTGAGAGTACAAACCCGCTCATAATTTTCCATCCTTTCTCAGCAGTTTAGGGCACCCTTTGCCCTGTGGATATTGCACAAAATATTTCGCTTTTGATGGTGTCATTGTATCGCATCAGACGATACGTGAAAATCACTTTGTCTTTGTGTGCCCCTGTACAAGATTTTGTATCAACTTTGTTTTGTATCGGCATACGATTTTTAGTTGTATGGTGCATTCAGCGCTATGTCCCTTTTCAGAATTTACTTTCTTCGGCAATTCGGTTATAATTTGAGCAAATGAGCCCAACTTATTGACCAAGGAGGCTGCCGATATGGAACTTAGACAACTGCGCTATTTTCTGGAAGTCTGTCAATACGGAAGTATTCTGCAGGCCTCCCGTCATATTTTTCTCTCACAGCAGGCGCTCAGCAGGGCCATAGCTTCCCTGGAACAGGAACTGGGCCTGACACTGTTTCTCCGCACACCCCAGGGGCTTGTACTCACCGAGGCCGGAAAGCGTATGCAGGAGTTGGCCAAGCCGGTGGTAGATTCCATGGACACCTTAATCGAGGAGCTCTCCCAATCTTCTGCTGTACAAAAAAGCTCCATCCGTTTTGGAACCACCCCCGCGCTGCAATTTTTTATACCGCCGGACTCCCTGCTGAAGTTTGGTGATCAGGTCCCTAACCTGCACATTGATTTTTTTGAATATCCCTTTGATCAATGTGAGAGTATGGTAAAAAGCGGCGAGCTCACCGCCGCTTTGATTAACGGACCCGCTGTTGACCCTGGCCTGGTGGTGTTCGACCTGGCCTACCGTCAACGGGTGGCTATTTTGTCAAAGGACTCCCCCCTGGCCCAAAAGCTTTCTCTCACACTCCAGGATTTGGCGGGGCAAAAGCTAATTTCCAATATCAATAACCGCTGCTATGACAACCTTTGCGCCCTGTGCCTCTCCTCCGGCTTCACCCCCAACATCCACCGGGTAAGTGACAACAGCACGGTCTATGAGCTGTGCAGCACACAGGGATATGTTGGCATCACAATTGATTTTATCCTGCTGATGCCTCTGCCTCACTATTCAAATCTGGTCATCCTTCCCATCGCAGACAGCGAGCTCTCTTATCCGCTGTCGCTCATCACTTCTCCCAGCCAATACAAGCGGAAAATCATCCAGCGGTTTATGGAGTACTGCTGTACCATTATTTCAGAGAAAAACACCTTCCTGCCCCAGTATCCATTTTATTTCTGACACAACAACAGCCCTGTACAGACAACATCTGTACAGGGCTGGCTCTCAAAATTCAATTGGCTTAATTTTTCTCCGGAAAAGCAAGGCTTGCCGCTATAAAGAATACAGCGGAAATTAAAACGGATGTAATGCTCAAATAGGGAAGATGGATCAAATCTGCCATATCCAACACCGCCGCCAGGATTCCGGCACACATACTGACCAGCGCCCCTTGGGTAGACCCGTGCTTCCAGATCAGTCCACCAAAAAAGGGAACAATACAGCCGGAACTGACCAAAATGTAGCCCATCATCAGCACTTGAATGATATCGTCCATAGCCAGCGCCAAAAAGATTCCGATCAGGCATACCACCAGGTCAGCGAGCATAACGATCTTCCGGTCACGCCCGGAGTCCTCCTCACATCTGAGAATGCCATGGTAGACGTCGTGCAGGATAACTGTTGCGGTGGAGATGTACACCGCGTTGCACGCCCCTACCACTGCGCAGATAACTGCGGCCAGGATTACCGCGCCGATTACCACAGGCAGCTTGACCAAAAGCAGCTGTATCATAACAGACGAGGCCGGCAGTTCCGGGAAGAAGACGGTTCCAAACATTCCCAAAAGGGGAGGAATCAGCGCAATGGGCAGGACCAGAATCCCCCCATACAGGCAGCTGAAAAACGACGTCCGCTCCGACTTACCAGAGCTGACTCGTTGGATCATCCCTTGCTGTACCAGCGCGCACAATATTGTCGGTACGGTCAGGGAGACAAGAAACTCCAAATCGAAGGGCATTGGGGAAAAGGATGCAGCCGGCAGATTTTCCCGCAGAAAGGCAAAGCCAAACTCCCCAGCCGTAGAGGCCAAGGCCGCCACGATCCCGGCCAGAATAACAGCAGACTGGAGGGCCCCCATTGCCATTGTCCCCAGCATGCCGGTGGATACGGTGTAAACCAGTGAGATAACCGCGGTAACGATCACCCCCATCCTGGACGGAAGGCCCACTACCTGAAAAATAGCCCTCCCCGCCAGCAGCTGCCCTGCCATCATCGCAATGGCGGACAAGGTTGTAATAACATTGTAAATCAGGCGGATAGCCACGCCCTGATAGCGGCGCTCGAAGTAATCAGCCAGGGATACAAACCCGTTGCGGTACACCAGCCGGCAGATCAGCAGGGCCGCCGCAATATAGGACAGCCCACAGCCGATCCCGTACCACGCGCCTGAAATGCCATAGATTGCGCCGTACTCCGCACCGCCAATCACAAAGCCGCTGCCCACCTGCATCCCGACTCCGCTGCCCAGCAGCACCCAGAAGGAGGCCTTCCCCCGTCCCAGTACAGATTCCCGCACGGACCCCCTGTCCGCTGAGCGCTTAAAATGCGCCCCCATTACGACCATAGCCGCCGCGTACAGAATCAGCACCAACACGACGATGCTATTAGTATCCATAACAGAAACAAACCTTCTTTCACCGAAATCGGCCTCAATTGAACTTTGACAGCCTTTATGGTAAATAGTTTAAATTTATAGTATCATAGAGATACGTTCTGTCACAAGCACAAAAAAGAAGACGGTGTAAATAAAAAGGAGCCAGGCATGAACATTGTACAGTGTAAAAGTTTTCTTAAGCTGGTAGAGACAAAAAATTTTACCAAGGCCTCACAGGAGCTGTTCATCTCCAAGCAGGGACTGAGCCGGAGCATCCGCAGTCTGGAGGATGAACTGAATACCTCCCTTTTTGTCCGAACGGCGTATGGGGTGGAGCTCTCTCCCGCCGGCAGAAAAATTCTGCCGGAGCTCCGGGCAATCGTCCAGTCCTATGACAAAATTCAGGACAAGCTGACTACCCCCGATCTGGACCACCTGCGCATCTTGCTGTCCTACGGCTTTTTCTCCAGCATCCCCTCCGATATCATTTTTTCCTTTCTGGAACAGGACAAGCGCCTCCATTTTCACTACTCCTGCTGCAATTCCTTTGAGCTGGAGCAGACCCTGGTCAGCGAGGGACTTGACCTGGCCTTTTCCAGCAATCCCAAGCGGTATGATCAGTTTCAATATTTTTTCCTGTTCAAAAACTATCACTGCTTTCTTGTCCATGAGGACCACCCGTTGGCCGGAAAGAAGTTCATAGACATACAGGACCTAGACGGCATCCAGATCGCCATCTCCGCCGCCCGGGAATACTACGACTATGACTATATTTATAAACGCTTCAAGGCTCGGGGACTGGAGCTGAACACCTTCCCCTGCTATGAAAGCAGCACTCTGCTTCAATTCGCAGAGGAAAACCGGGGTGCGTCCTATACCACGACCAGCCTTTCACCCTTCCGGCCCGGTTCCCATATTCAGCGCGTTTTCCTGAAGGACTATCAGGCGGCCGCCTACGACATCAACATCATTGCCCCCTGTGGGCAGGTCCTCTCAAAACCGGCAGCCGAGTTTATCTGTCACTGTCAGTCATACTGCAAAAAAATTCTGGAGCAGCGGCCCAATTTTCCCATAGACAGTTAAAGCGAACAGACTTCAATCATTTCGTTAGATAACGTCTACCCAAGAGGCGGGTATTGTGATAGAATGGAACTATCTTAAAAGACAGGGGACAGCAAGATGACGCATCCTATCACAGACACGACATAAACGATAAAGTATGGGAGTTGCTTGAACCACATTCACCTCTAACAAGACCTTCTCCCAGTGGAACGAGGTCTTTGCCGACGTCACCATTGCCTCGGCCATCCTGGATCGCGTTCTGCATCACTGCACCGTGATCAACATCAAGGGCGAGTCTTACCGTCTGAAAGAACGTAAGGAATTCATGCGCCAGAAACAGCAGATCGTCAACACTCTTTTTGTGCAAGGCTGCACATGATTTTTGTTACCCCTCACCCCGCCGAAAAACTACAATATTTCTTCGGCGTTTTCTTACAATTTCAAATTGGCGTTGACAGCAAACTCGCTGCAGGTCTGCCTGGACAGCGGAGCGAAGAAGGTGCTGCTGCCTATTACATCGGCGGCGGATCTGGGGTCAGTACCGCCGGAGCTGATTGGATGCTTTAACCTGATTTTCTACAACAGTGCTGAAGATGCAGTGTTCAAAGCGCTAGGGGTTGAATAGAAAGGTAGCGCTGGCGTTGGGATTGGCGGACAAGATTCTGTCTTTCGCCGGAGGGGTGCAACTGGACACTATGTTTGTGGACGACGGTTTCGGCTAGTTGGGGGAGGGGCGGCAACTGGTGGGCATCATCTCCCATGTGGCCGAATTGAAGGGTAGATCAATCGGCAGATTGTTGTGAAAAAGGATTGCTCCGGCGGAAACAGGGTGGAGATCGTGTGCTGAATCTAAGCAAGTACAGCGCACGAGATAAATATTGGCAATTTCTTTCTTTGTAGATAGTGGTGCAATTTATGAACTCGCGGAATCTCCTTTTCATTTCTCTGCGGATGTGGTATACTGAAATAGTCAAGAAAGGGCGGTGATAGTATGCCTCCGTATAGTATTGATGAACTACGCCAGATCATTGCTCCGATTGCACGGGAGCATGGCGTAGAAAGTGTTTCTTTATTTGGCTCTTACTCCAAGGGGGTAGCCTCAGCGGGCAGCGATGTGGACTTGAAAATTGAAAAAGGTCGGCTCAATTCTCTTTTTCAACTGAGTGGGTTTCGGCTGGCAGTAGAAGATGCGTTGAAGCTGCCGGTGGACCTTGTTACCAGCGAGGCGTCTGACCGTGTGTTCCTAGACACGATCAGCAGAGATGAGGTGTTGCTGTATCGAAACTCGTGACGTTGTGATTCTTCAAAAGATTGTGATGTACTGTCTGCGTATTGCGGAAAATCTGGAACGTTTTCATCACGATTTTTCTGCTTTTGAAAATGATCATCTTTTCCAGGATGCCTGCTGCATGTGCGTGGTACAAATCGGCGAGTTGGTCGCATTGCTCTCCGATACAGTAAAGCAACAGAACACCGCTGTTCCCTGGCGTGTGATTAAGGACACGAGGAATTTTTACGTTCATTCCTATGGCACTATAGATGTGCGTGCTGTGTGGGATACGCTGGAGCAGGATATTCCCGTTTTGAAATCTGCCTGCGAGGCCATTTTGAATGCCTGACCCATAATCTGACCCAGAATGGAAAAAATCCCTGTGGAATCAGTGGACGGAAAAGGGCTGGAAAGGATATGCTTTCGAACGCAATTGTGTCAGAAAGCACCAGAAATCTCTATTCGCCACCCCTGAGAGCAGCTACGGACCAGAAGGCCGGGGGTTCGAATCCCTCACGGCGTGCCATGATAAGTTGACAGGTTACACCAAGGGGGTAGCCTGTCAACTTTTATATATAATCACTTAAAACCTTTGCGCCGCAGTCATTTTACTGCGGTATTTTTATTTTCGAAAGGAGTTCTAAAATGAACACGATACAGAAAAGTGAAGCTATTAAGAACGGTCTCCGGAAAGGATTTCAGGACGGCCGTTCTAAAATGGCAAAACGCAGGTGCTACGGATACACGATCAATCCTGATGGAGAACTGGAGATAAATCCCGAGGAGGCCCAGGTGGTGTGTTGGATATTTGAGCAGTATCTTGCCGGTAATAAATAGCCTTGGGAAAATTGCTGCTGATTTGGAAAGGCAGGGTATCCCCTCCCCCACAGGCAGACCCCAATGGAACCGGGAAGCGATTGACAAACTGCTCTCCAATGAAAAATACACCGGACGGGTATTGCTTCAAAAAACAGTCAGCACTGGTGCTGTCCAAATCGAAAATGATGGCCTCATGGATCGGTATCTCTACACCGACACCCATGAGGCCATCATTTCTGACGAAGCCTTTCTGTCAGTGCAAGAGGAAAAGCATCGGCGCTCAAAAACTCCAGAACGCACTTTTGTTATGGATGAAGTCTTTTGAAATTTTGTGTGACAGTTGCCCCTTAATATGCAACTTTTTCTTGCATGGGACCAATTATAGAAGGATTTTATTCCTTACTATTGATCAGGAGGCCCTTCTATAACAGAAGAAAACTACAACTATCGCACAAGCCAAACGCTGCTTCGCAACCAATTCCCCGGTTATGGCAAATGGGAGATACCCATCATACCAAGATTCGAACCGCATCCTGGAGACTTGGAGCCTCTATTTACTTATGCCCTTTTCACCCTTCGGTTTTTGCAAAGTTTTCTCGTTTCCCTCTTGACTTCTATTAGCTGGACTAGGGAACTATCACTGGGAATAGGCCTTTATAGGGTCTGCTCAAACCGCCCGTTCAACGAATGGTTTTGATTTTTGTACAGCAAAGGCTCGGCCTTTTGTTACGAAACTCTTGTCATAGAAAAACTTTTGTGATAAACTTATAAATAAAGATATAATATTCCGCTATACTAGAAGGGGGATTATTGGAGACAGGTTCTCATTTTATGGCGACAAGGAGTACACTATGAAAATTTTGGTTGAAAATATTGCTAAAATTCAACAAGCTAAGGTGGCAATAGATGGTATTTCGGTATTGGCTGGTTATAATGCAACCGGAAAAAGTACCGTCAGTAAATCCTTGAATGCAATTATTCTAGCGTATACAAATATTTTAAGAAAAGCCGAAAGGTCTCGAACCAGTAGCATAAATTCCGCGCTTAACATGTTTTTGGGAGAAATTTCTTCCAATGGACTCTTTCTTCCCTTTACAGACGACAACTTACCGCTTATTCAAAAAATTCTCTCCAAAGAAATTCAACTTCCAGAAGATTATGAACACTTTCGCATTGCCTACCATTTGGATATGGATGATGAATACCCAGAAACGAGCCCAGAGATTGAAAAGCAGTACAGCAATTTTCTTGCACAACTTCAGAAAATACAAGATCGATCCATAGAAGAGTATATTCAGTTTGTTGTGGAAGGAAGTATTCTCCGGTCTTTTGATCATCAGATAAATACTATTGGTCGGAATTCTATTGGAAGAATTGTCCTGTCTGATGATAGTGACGCGGTTATCTGTGAGACTTCGTTTAAGGGCAATCGGCTTCTAAGCTGTTCCTATAGCGATATCAAAGAATCCAACCCGCTATATTTGGAGCCAAAACACACATTAGATGATCTTCCTGCAACCAGCAGATCTATACGAAACAGGCGAATCAGAGATCCTATATTATCTAATTTGCTGGCTCATGACGAGGCACAGGCAGACACAATAACTATTGAAATTCAGGAAAAATTAGACAGGATTTCAGCCTTGATCAACGAGGCGATTCATGGCGGCTTAGTTGAAAATGGCGATTCTTTACAGTATATGGATGAAAATTCCTCTCATATATCACTGAAAAATCTTGCATCTGGCAATAAAACATTTGCGGTAATTAAACGCTTGCTGGAGAATGGCCAGCTTTATAAGAACCAAACCCTGATTATTGATGAACCGGAAGTCAATCTACATCCGGAATGGCAACTTATACTGGCCAAAGTCCTTATCATTCTCTATAAAGAATTAGGACTGAAGGTTTTCTTGAATTCCCATAGTCCCTATTTTATACGGGCAATAGAAGCTTGCGCCAAACGAAACGACATGACAGACCATTGCTTTTTCTACCAGACTATACAAGGGGAAAATGGATTATATCTGGTTGAAGACGTGACAAATGAGCCAGAAAAGATCTATCAGGCCCTTTACCGTCCCCTTGAGGAGTTGTAGAGATGGAATTTCTTTCTGATATAAAATGCTATTTGACACCTTTACGTAAGGCATCAATGGACAAGGAAAATCGCGCTCCTCTAATTGATACAGATGATTTGGTATATAATTTTGATGGGATAACCAAACAGCTGTGTAAAAAACTCCAGCGCAAAGAAACTCTCGCTTCCTGTGACGCGCTTCTAAAACGGGATGAACAGTATTATTTCCTGGAATTCAAAAATCAGCCTCAGGTCAATATTGATCTTCCTCAAATGGCAAAAAAGGCATTTCAAAGTTTTCAGTTATTCCGTCTGGCAATAGAACAAGATATGTCCGTAGAGCAGGCGCGAGATCATTTGACACTTTTTGTCATTTATGCTGACAAAGACGGAGAAGACAGTTTCTCAGGTATTAGAGAAAAAATCTGCAAGTTCTCTAAGCTTCCTGGTGAACGCCCTATTTTATTTGATCTGAGGAGAGTACACGGAAAACTTTATCAGGAAATTTATACATTACCTAAATCGGAATTTATGACATTGTGGTATCCATCTTTGTTCTCTCCTGTATAATATTTACACCTTGGGATTGTAGTTGGGGAGGACAGGTGCTGTTCAAAAATGGTATCTATAGCGTTGGGTTCCGCGTCGCTTCGCGGCCCTTCGCGGCCCTCCACCCCGAGGGTGATTGAAATGCTCGGGCGGAGTGGATCCGCCCTGCGCCAAGGTTTTGCTTCGCAAAACACTTGTACGCGCCATATGCGCGGCCCGCTTTGCGGGCTGTCGGGCGTGGCCGGCGCCGGCATCTGCATTTGCTTCAGTTGTTTTTGTCGAACTCCCTGATGAAGTCCGCCAGCTTCTCCACGCCCTCCACGGGCATGGCGTTGTAGATGGA
>OFFG01000840.1_pt1 | contig 22333 bp, 32 predicted proteins | sample 1521331 | NCBI WGS metagenome assembly OFFG01 (sample SAMEA3504129, study PRJEB24116) | mouse gut metagenome | biome: mouse gut; feature: mouse-associated habitat; material: faeces | place: Denmark | collected 2011 | reverse complement strand
CAGAGATCTCGATCAGATTACCGTCGGGATCATTGAGATAGATCATTTTGAGTAAGAATGATATGCCAATTATCTTTAAAAAATTTTTCTCCTGTATCGGTAATTTTTAGTGCCCTTGATCCAGTAGCTTGTGTTACGTAATCGTTATTAAGTAAAAAATCTAAGATCGCATTAGCTAGCGCACCTGCAAGATGATTTTTCCGTTCACTCCAATCTAAACAATCAATGCAAAATTTGCGTTTTTTCTTTTTTAAATTTTCAATGTTGATCTTCAGTTCTTCTGCAAAAAATATTTCACCTGAAGGAGTCACGCTATAAATTCCACTGTTATCATTAGCTGCGATGATAATATTCTCGGAAATAAGGAAGTCTTTGATCTTAACTCCTAGTTCCCCAGCTATATGATCGTAACAAGTTCTAGCTTGCTTCAATTCTTTTTTGGCAAAATGTTGCTTATAACTTTTTGTAGGTTCAACGGGGGAATAATTACTTAAGAACTCAAATAACTCAGGTGTCATGGTGTTTGAGATAGAGTAATATCTAAACTTACCATATTGTTTGACAGCGGTCAGCTTTGCTTCTGTTAACAATTTTAAGTGATAACTGACAGTATGTTGTTTTAACTTAGTAAAAGCTGTTATCTCATTTACTGTATAGGCACGACCATCCATTAAAATATCTAAGATCGTGATTCTGGATCTATCAGATAAAAGGCGCAAGATAGTTGTAACGTCAGGCGAATTCATGATATCCCTCCCTAAAATTTCATATATCGATGATTTTCTATCGATTATCATAATACAATATGATCACACAGTAAAAGAAAACGACTATTCAAAAATTAGCAATAATTATAGTCGAATATTTATTGCTGTGAATATTTTATGGAGGTAGCAAATATGAAGGTCAAGAAAATCACAGCGCCAGCGACGATCGTTGAAGCACGATAATAGTTTATGCTCCTTTAGGAATTAAGGAGAAAGTGAACTTCGATCTTGGTGAGCTGACAGATTTCTTGACATTTGAGCAAAAGTTTACGAAATTACACAAATATGAAAATTGCCCAGTTTGTGGAAAGGAATTTAGAAATAATGGAAACCTTGAGAGTAGCTAGTCTATCTAAAAAATATGGAGACTATAGTGCCGTCCAAGATATAAGTTTTTCGGTATCGGAGGGTGAATGCTTGGGGATCTTGGGTGTTAATGGGGCTGGTAAAACAACTACCTTAAAGATGATCTACTCAGCAAATAAGATAACAAGTGGTGATGTATACATTTTAGGAAAAAATATTTCAACGTTAGCTGATAGGGGGAAGACCAACTTAGGGATCGTAGCTCAAGAAGATATGTTAGATACGACTTTGACTGTCTTTGAAAATTTGATCGCACATGGTATATGTTATGGGATCAAATTAGGGGAACTTAAAGCTCGAACGCAAAAGCTACTAAAATTCGTCCAATTAGCTGAATATGCAAATAAAATGATCAGTGAACTATCAGGCGGGATGAAAAGACGTGTTGTTCTTGCACGCGCTTTATTAAATGAGCCTGAGATGATCATACTAGATGAGCCGACGGTCGGTCTTGATATTCAATCACGTAACATTATCTGGAACAAATTGAAGATGTTAAAAAAACAGGGTGTTTCGATCGTTATCACATCACACTATATGAATGAGATCGAATTTTTAGCTGATAGACTACTCATCATTGATTCTGGAGTAATAAAGGATGAAGGGACTGTTACAGGCTTGCTAGATAAATATCAAGAAAAAGATATGGAAGAATTATTATTACTTCCAGAAGATTTAGAAGTTTATAAGTTTAAGAAATGAGGTGTTGAAATGGAAGAAACAAAAGAACTACATTGTTCTGAGTGCGGAGCTAAAATCGAAGATAATTACTATAAATGTTTAGATAATTGTTTACAAGTTAATTTCTTTGATACTGAGGAGGAAAATTGTTTTTGCTCTGAGGAGTGTTTTTGTAAATATATGTCTTTGGAGCAGCTAGATGTTGAAGACGACGAAGACGAAATTTAAAGATAAATGCGACGAGTGCGGAAAATTTGATTTTCTAAAAGGTTTTAATAATAAATGCCTTTGTGAAAATTGTAGAAAACAATATAATTTACCTGTTGAAGAAAAACAATTAAGTATTTTTGATATGGAGGTGTTAGATAATGGAAAACAACGCAGAAATAATGGATCTACTAAATGATCTTTACGAAAATATCAGCGAAGCTATTAAACCAATATTAGACGCTATAGAAAGACTTGGTAAATCTTTAGCTAATACTTTCTTAGAAGCATGGGAAGAAGTAAAATACAATATGAATTTTTTTGACAAAAATATTTCTCGTAAAAGATTTATTAAACTTCTTATGTCTGTTGGTTATCAAAGAAACGCCGCTAATAAAATAGTCTGGAAATATCACAAAGAAAAAGGAGAATATACTTTACTCGACTTTTTAATTGAAAATCAAAAAAAGGAGGACCTTAACAATTAAGTATATTTGATTTGGAGGTGGCTAAAAATGGTATGGTTAGGAATTAGTATTATAATTTCTTCTCTATTGCTAGACGCTGGTATGTGTTTAGCTGTAGAAAAGTATTTTGAAGAAAAAAAGAATAGAAAGTAAAAAAGGAGGATCTAAAAATGGCTGATAATGTAGAAACAGCCAACACAGAAAAATCACAAGTCGATTTTAAGGAAATCACAAGTTACATTTTTGAGGAATTATCTAAGCGAAATTTATTACGTAAAGGAACTTCGACATATCAAAATACAGAGTCGCTTTTATACAAGTATAATGACTTAAAAAAATCAATAGAAGATCGCGAAGACGAAATCGAGGAAATTAAGACTTCTGGACTACGCGCAAAATCTAAAAGTATTTTAAAAATGCCAGAAGGAAGTCATAGCGATCATGATACTATTGAAGAAAGCATAATTGAAGGTCTTATTGAGGACATCAAAAAAACGCAGCTTGTAATAAATCGTATAGACAGAATAATTAAAAAATTTAAGACTGATAAATACATAGATATTATTAAGCTAAAATATTTCGAAAATAAAACGCAGCAAGAAATAGCCGAAACACTTGATAAAGACACATCTACAATATGGCGAAATAACAAGAGACTTATTAACGAAATTAAGGTTTATTTATTCCCTAACGACGTTGTGAAAGAATTAACCTCTTGACAAAATGCAATAACCCGCGCAATACTCACGCCATTGACATAGCAATTTTTATACTTTATAATGTGTATAATATGAAATAATTGGAAATGAGAAATCACGTCTTTTTACAGGCGTGTTTTTTTGTGTGTTGCGAGGTGGTATTATGGCTAGAGATTTCGCTAAAGAGTTCTATCGCTCTACTGCGTGGCGCAAGACAAGAGCCTATATCTTCAATAAAGAGCATGGTATCTGTCAGCGTTGCCATGGTGCTAATGGACCAGGCGAAATAGTACACCATAAGATATACCTTACTCCTTCCAATATTCATAACCCAGCTATCACACTGGGAGAGGACAACCTAGAACTATTGTGTAGAGTATGCCATGCTTTAGAGCATGAGTCAGAACTGCCAACAGATAAGTGCCTTATGTTCGACGAGGAAGGTAACCTAGTAGAGAGGAGTGTTGACAATGACTATCACAGTCTATACTAACTATTTAATTATGTCTTATGATGTAGTCTTTCATGGTACTACTACAGAGCTAGCTAAAGCTTTGGACGAAGGACCTGTACTACTAAGCATTAAAGGCGGTGGCGAGGTGTTGATAAATTCTATCAACGCTGCTCTAATAGAAATAAAAGACTCCCCCCTAACTTAAAAAATATTTGCTTCTCAGTGAACCGCGCTTGAGTCCTTTCTCGAACTGCTTCGGTCGTGTGAGGGGGGTGTAGTCAAAGGTGGTGGAAAAATGGAAAATGAAGACGTTAATTCTAAAGAATTAAAAGAAGTACCAGACTATAACAAAGAGTTAAAAAAACTTAATAAAATCTTTAAAAATATCTCAAAAGATAAAAAAGATTTGGTACAAAAGTTAATAAAAAGTGCTGCTTTTATGACAGTAGAATTGACTAAGCTAGAGAACTACATCAGTATACATGGTGTTTCTGAAACATACCAAAACGGAGAAAATCAGTACGGAACGAAAACAAGTACAGAAGCCAGTGTATATAACACCATGATTAAAAATTATACGTCGATCATAAAGCAATTATGTGAACTATTGCCAGAAGGTTTACCAAACACAAAGGAAGGTAACGCCTTAATGAACTTTGCTACTAAACCTAAAGGGCGATAGCTAATGAATTATATTCGAGAGTATAATTCAAAAATACAGTCTGGCGAAATTAAAACAAGTCGCAGAGTTAAAGCTGTTTATGCTCGATTAGTTAAAGAAATGGACGACGAAAACTCGTCTTTTTATTTTGACGAAGACGCAGCTATGAGACCTATAGAGTTTACCGAGACTTTTTGTAAACAGTCTCAGGGAGAACTCGGAGCAGATCTAAAGTTAGAACTATTCCAAAAAGCTTATATACAAGCTTTATTCGGTTTCTTAGAAAAAGAGTCAGGGTATCGAAGATTTAACGAGACCATGTTCTTAGTCGGTCGTAAAAATGGTAAGACTACACTTTTATCTTCCATAGCGCTTTATATGTTAATTGCTGACTATGAAGGCGCAGCAGAAATATACTCAGTAGCGACAAAGAAAGATCAAGCTAAGAAATGTTTAACAGAAGCTGTAAACATGGTTAAGCAGAGCCCAGAGTTAAGAGCTGTTTTAAAGAAACGAAGAAACGATCTATACTTTAGTGCCACTTCTTCTATCTTTGAGGCGCTAGCTTCTGACTCTAATACGTTGGACGGTCTTAATAGCCACGCGGTTATTATAGACGAGCTACACGCGATTAAAGATCGTAATTTATACGAAGTTATGAAACAGTCTATGTCAGCACGTCGTCAACCATTACTTGTAATGATTACTACAGCTGGTACAGTACGCGAGTGTATCTTCGACGATAAATACGATTACGCTTGTAGAATAGCCGACGGAGAAGTAACGGACGATCACTTTTTACCTATTCTTTATGAATTAGATAATCGTAACGAGTGGACGGATCCGTCATGTTGGGTAAAAGCTAACCCAGGTCTTGGAACAATAAAAAGTTACAATACCTTATCTCGTTTTGTCGAGACTGCTAAAAATGATCCAAAAGAATTACCAGGAGTTTTATGTAAAGATTTCAATGTTCGTGAAAATGATAGTAACGCTTGGTTAAGCTTTACTGAAATAAACAATACTGAAACCTTTACTATGGAAGAATTAGAAAACACTTACGCTATAGGTGGTTGCGACTTATCAGCTACAACCGATTTGACGTGTGCTTCCCTACTTATTAGAAAACCTAATGACGAGAAAGTATATGTTTTACAACATTATTTTTTACCACAAGTTAAAATTGATAAGTTAGACGAAAAGAACACGCAAGAAGCACCATACAAGATATGGAGAGATAAAGGTTTACTTACTGTATGCGAAGGTAACCGAGTCAACTATTCACAAGTTACAGAGTGGTTTCTTCAAATGCAGGAGGAGTACAAAATAGATCCTATCTATGTTGGTTACGACCGTGCGCTTGCTGGTTATTGGGTGGACGAAATGAAATCAAACGGCTTTCAAATGGAAGCTGTAGCACAGGGACCATTTACTTGGTCGCAACCTATGCGAGAAATGGGCGCAGCCCTAGCAGATAAGAAAGTTAATTATAATAATAACCCTATCTTAAAATGGTGTCTTTCTAATACTGCTGTTAAAAAATCTGGTTTAAATAATATACAACCAGTAAAAATAAATGAACGTCGTAGAATTGACGGAGCCGTGTCTTTACTTAATGCTTGGGTTTTATACGTTAAGTATTATGAAGACTTTATGTATAGTGTGGGGTGATTAAATGAAACAAAGAGGCTTATTTCATACGATATTTGGTAATAAAGAAAAACCAAGTCAAAATAACGCTACCGACTTTAATATGTATAGTTTGTTGAACTCGTTTAACTCAACCTACTATCAAAATACAGGTAATGCGTGGGACATGAACGAAGTTAGAAGCGCCGTAGACGCTTTATGTAGAAATTTCGCTAAGTTAAAAGCTAAACACGTTAGGACTGGAAAAACAGGTATTTCTAAAATTGAAAGATTACTTAATTATAGACCTAATTCACAAATGGAAGCTTATAGTTTCTATTATAAGATATGTGCCAATTTAAAATTAACGAATAATGCTTTTATTTACCCAGAATATTCTACGAGTGGCGAATTAGTCGCTGTCTGGCCGCTTATGTCTAATAGAATTGATCTTTTAGAAAAAAACGGTCAATTATATTTAAAATTTATATTTAATACTGGGAAAGTTAAATGTGTTCCCTATGAAGACGTTATACACATGAGAGGTCATTTCTTCGATCATGATATTTTTGGAAGTAAAAATACTGCCTTACGTCCAGCTTTAGAAATGGCGTCTACAATAAATCAGGGTGTTTCTAATGCTGCTAAGCTTATCAACAGTATTAGAGGTATCTTATCGGCTAAAGTATCGTCAAAAGACGAAGACTTAACAAAAGCTAGAGATAAATTCGTACAAAACAATTTTCAAATGTCTAGTAATGGTAGCGGAATAATTGTTACAGATACCAAAATGGACTATACGCCTATCAATGAAAAAGCGAGTCCATTATCTAAGGATCAATTAGAGTATACAAAAAATGCTATATACGACTATTTCGGAGTTAATGAGGCGATCGTACAAAATAAATTTAAAGAAGACGAATGGACGGCTTTCTATGAAGGAGCTATTGAGCCTATCGCTATACAAATGTCTCAATGCTTTACTAATTGTTTATTTACTGATACTGAACGAAGTTATGGTAATGAGGTTATGTTTGAAGCTAACAGACTACAATATGCTTCTAATACTACAAAAGTAAGTGTTGTAAAAGAATTAGCGCCTATTGCTGTTCTAATGATAGACGACGTTAGAGAAATATTTAATCTTGCTCCTCTACCTAATGGCGAAGGTCAAAAGGTATTACAGTCATTAAATTACATCAATGCTAATATTGCTGACTCTTACCAGTCAAATGGAGACACTCCTCCTCCACCAAAAGAGGACGAGGAAGATCAACCAGAGGAAGATCCACAAGAAGAAAATACAGACGAAAGCCAAGATAACGAAGGAGGTGTTGATAATGGCGACAAACAACAATAATCAAAGTCAAGAAACTAAAGATATTAAAGTTGTAAAACTTAATAACTTTATTAGTTATGAACTTCTAAGGAAAATGAAAGAAAAAGAACCTAATACTAAGTTTATTTTACCTAATGGAAAGGAGGCTGTTTTAAATGACAAAAAACAACCTAATAAATAAAACTGATCGAGAGTTTAGAGCATTTCGCTCTTTTGAGTTAAAAGAGCTTCGCAGCGAAGAAGGCGAAAGACAAGACTACGTCCACGGTGTACCTGTGGTGTTTAATACTCCCACTTGTCTTTTTGAGTACGAAGGTGTTAAGTTCTACGAGCAAATAGATAGACACGCTTTCGATAATTGCGATATGTCTGATGTTATATTCAATTACAACCACGGCGGACGTGTTGCTGCTAGAATTAGAAATAATACTCTAAAACTAGCTATAAATGACGTCGGTATGGAAATGGACGCATTTTTAGGGGGTACTCAATTTGGTAGAGACCTTTTAGAAGATATAAGAGGTGGCTACATAGATAAAATGAGTTTTGCTTTTGTAGTAGCTGAGGACGGCGAAGAATACGACCAAGCTACACATACAAGAACAATAACTCGAATTAAGAAGCTATACGACGTATCGGCCGTTGATATACCAGCTTACGATACAACAAGTATCTCAGCTAGGGATTTCTTCTCGGAGGAGTACGAGAAAGAAAAAAGAGCTTTGGAGCAAGCTAAACTACGTGAGATATGTATAGCAAAAAGTAAAATCTAAAATAGTTCTATAAGGAGGAAATGAAAATGAACGAAAAAAGATTAAATGAAATTAAAACTAGAAAAGCTGAAATTAAAGCTGATTTGGAAGATACAACAAAGGACATTGACTTAGACGCCACTAACAAAGAGTTAGACGCTTTAAACGCGGAAGAAGAAAAACTACAAAAACGTGCTGAAATGGCTAAAAATTTAGAAACTGGAGAAGTTGATCCAGATAATGTAGAGACTGTTCCAGGTGCTGACGACACAGAAGAAGAAGGAGGAAAAGAAAATATGAAAGAAGAAACAAGAACTTCTAAAATGTCAAAAGAAGTCAGATCATTTTTAAAATACATGATGACTGGAGGTAAAGAAACAAGAGGTGTTACTTTAGCTAACGGTCAAGCTGTAGTTCCAGAAGAATTAGACAACGAGATTATTACAGAAATGCGCGAAGTATCAGACGTAATGAACTTTATTAACTTAAAAAATGTTAGAGGAAATTTACGTGTTGGTAACTTATCAGCTATTGAAGCTAACAAAGACGCTGACGGAGATACGATCCAAGCTAACGGCGGTGTTACAGGAGACATCACTTTCGGATCTTACAGAACAAGTGCTAAGATCGAGTTAGGTGTTGGTCTTGACGCTGAAAGCTTAGAAGCATTTAAGGAAATCGTTGTTTCTGAATTAGCTCTTGCCTTAGCTCTTAAATTAGAAGCTGAGGTTATGACTGGTACAGGTAAGAACGAAGCAGAAGGTTTATTCGCCGCTGAATTACCAGCAGCTCAAAAAATGAGTGTTACTGCTGCTAACTTCGGTCATAAAGCTTTAGCTTCATTAAAAGGAAAAATTCGTCGTGCTTATGGTAAACGTGCTAGTTATGTAGTAAATACAGAAACTTTCCACGACGAAATCGAAGGTATGGTTGACTCTAACGGTAGACCTATCTACGACTCTGCTACTGAGTTATTACTTAAAAAACCTGTTATTATCTCTGACGAAGCACCAAAAGGAAAAATCTTATTTGGTTATGGTAAGAGATATTGGTATAACTACAATGTAGCTCCACAAGTTGCTAGTTCAGAACACGAAAGATTTAGCGACGGTATGATCGTACATAGAGCTTTAGCTTTCGGAGACGGTCATGTAATGGACTCTAAAGCTTTCGCTATGTTAGAAATCACAGCTGCTTCTACTGCTTCAACAAAATAAGAAAAATTAAATTATAAGGAGTGATATTATGGACGAAAAAAAAGAAATCAGTAAGGAGTTTGTAGATAAAGCTAAAGGCTTCTTGCGTATAACGACTAATGATACAGTTATAGAGACTGAAATTACAACGCTTATTAAAGCTTGTCAAAGAGACTTAATAAGAAACGGTATTACTCCTAGTTTAGCTTATGATTTAAAGGACAGTCTAATAGAAATGGCTGTTCTTTTATATCTTAAGGCTGAGTTTGGGTTAGATAATAAAAATTATGACAAGTTTAGATCTTCTTATGAAGAATTGAGAACAGAATTATCTTTAACAGACGATTATGTTACCGAAAAGAAGGTGTCGTAATATGTGGAGTGATGTTTTATATTTATTAGAAGAAATAGAAACTTTCGATAAACTTAATCGCCCCCACACTTCTTTTAAAGAGAAAAAAGTCTATGCTAATAAAATATCAGTAAAAAGATCTGAATATTATCAGGCGCAAGCCGCAGGCTTTAAGCCAGAAAAATGTTTTGAAATAAAGACTATAGAATTTGACGAAGATAGATATACTCATGCTAAATACAACGACGTAATATATAAGATATTACGCTCTTATGAAGTAGATAGCGAGACAACAGAAATTACTTTGACAGGACTTTCTAATAAACATGAGTAATAATGATATTAAGTTTATAGATACATCTAAAGAAGTTAAAAACACTATGGTAAAGCTTTCGAAGTCTGCTCTACGTGCTTCTGCTAAAGTAGCTGGTAAAGCTATTAGAGAAAACACCCAAAAATATACTAGTAAGCTTTCTAAACAAGTTGGCTACTGGGCGAGAATAAATCGAGACACAGGACAACCAGAATTACAGATCGGCTATTACTCTAAAGGACAAGCTAAGAAAAAAGGTAAATCTCCGTCTCATGCTAACCCAGCGTGGAGCGAGTTCGGAGTCAACCCCCATGTAATAAGCATAAAAAAAGCTAATACTTTAAGTAATGGTAAGATCAATTTTGGTAAATCTGTTAGCCACCCTGGCCTTAGAGGTCAAAGTATATTACGAAATAGTGTTTTCAATAATATAGACGCGATTAAAGACGCACAAAAAGAGTTTTTATCAGCATTAAATAAAACGATCGAAGCCGCTGGAGGTAAAGTCGTAGAAAGTGAGGAGATAGAAGATGCCTAATTCAAAAGAGGTTTTTATAGCTATTCAAGAATACGTTAATTCTAAAGATGTTATAAAACTTTATTATGAAGAAGCTAGCAAAAAAGCTACTTTCCCCTATGGTGTAATAACTGATCCTGTTGAGACAAGTTTAAGATATGGTAATTTAGTGTATTTTGATATAAATATATGGTCCAAAGATCCTACTACAGGCGACGATTTGGAAGATATAGTCAGAAAGCTAATTAACTTATTAGATAGTAAACTATTTTCTAAACAAAGAGCTGTAGTATATTTCGAAACACAGAAACCAGTATCTGATCCAGAATTTGAACTCATAAAAAAACAAGTAACATTTAGTATTAAAGTATTTTAAAGGAGGGAAAACTAATGTTAAGAGTATTTACTGAAAATGACGTCAAGAAAATTCAAATAGACGAAGGAATTGTCGTTTTTAACTTAGGCCAAGAAAATGAGATGATCGTAGGTCCTACTCGTGGTGGTGCTGAAATGACTATAACTCCAGAAATTAGAGATATTGAGTTTGACGGTCGCCGTGGTAAAACTGCTGGTATGCAGGTTATTGACGGAGAAGACGCAACTATTAAGGTCGTTTCTTTATGTTGTAGTCAAGAACTATTACAAAGAGGTTTACCTAATTCTGTATTAAACCCAGAAACAAAGGTTATTACACAAGGAAACTTTGGTGTAATTAGTAAAGAAAAATATCTTAAAACTATCGACATCATTACACAAATGTTAGACGGTACTTATAAGATATTATCATTTAATTATGGACTACATGAAGGAGCATTTACTTATAAAGCAGCTCCTAAAGCTGAAAACGAGCATAATTTGGAAATCATACCTCATTATACTATTGACGATAGTAGTAAGCTATATTCTATTAAAGATAGTGAAACTTGCCCTATTACAACAGGAAACGGAGAATAAAAATTATAAATTTATTCTCCTTTTTGTTTTCTATTTGAGCGATAACAAAAGGGAGAATAATAGAAAGAAGGAAATTATGAAAACAGAATATTTACTAATGTTAAGTGAAATCTTAGATAAAATGGAGATCACAGAAGAATTAAAATCTTTAGAAGTAAACACAGGCGATGAAAAGAAAGATCAAGAAGAACTAGGAAAGCAACTTATAGCTTTATTAGTTACACGTATTTATAAATGTAAAACCGAAGTTTATAAGTTTATTGCTACTTATAAAGGTTATTACCCAGAAGAATTAGAATTTAATAGTGAAGATACAGAAGAAATCAAGAAAGAAAAAACTAATAAATATGAACTTGCTTGTAAGGAAGCTATTAAAAAAGCTAAAAATGAAGATGTAATCGCTATTCTTAAAGAAGTATCTAAACTTCCTGGTTTATCGGATTTTTTATCTATAGCGTAAGTATCGGTACTGCGGAGGTCTTACGAATATTATATAAGCATTATGGCGGCTTAGACTGGTTTGAGGGAAAGCCGTCTTTTTTGTTAGGCCAATGTTTAGATAACGCGGTTAAAAAAGAGACTGAATTACCTAAGCTTATTAACGAAATTGTTAAAAAGTTATCTAATAAAAGCTCTTTTGTTCCACAGTTAGAACATAAACCTAAAAAGAAAATGCGAAGCGCAGAAGAAATTATGAAAGATTACGGTTTAGGAGGTGTTAAACTTGGCTAGTATATTTAGTTTATATGGATCTATATTTATTGATAATGAAAAAGCTAATAAGGCTATTGACGGTACTACAAAAAAAGGCGAAAGCTTCGCTTCTAAACTTGGAGGCGTTTTTTCTAAAGTAGGAAAAGGCGCTCTTGTTTTAGGTGGAACTCTTGCTACTGCTGCTACCACTATCGGAGGTTTAGCGATCAATACTCAAAAGAATATGGATCAAGCTATGAACTCATTTATAGCACAAACAGGAATTGCTAAAAATGAGTCTGCGGAGTGGAAAAAAGCTCTCGAAGATATATACAAAGGTAACTATGGCGAAAGCTTCGAAGATATAGCCAACTCTATGGCTTTAGCTTCACAAGAATTATACGAGTTTGACTCCTCACAGATAAAAGCTGTAACCGAGAACGCTTTAGCTCTGCGTGATACTTTTGGTGTCGAAGTTAATGAGTCTATTCGAGCCTCTAAGGCTTTGATTACTCAATTTGGAATATCAGCAGACGAAGCTTATAACTTAATGGCTCAGGGAGCACAAAACGGCCTCGACTTCTCAGGCGAGTTAGTAGATAATATCAACGAATATTCCGTACAATTCGGAAAGTTAGGTTTATCTGCCGAAGATATGTTTAATATCTTTCAAAGTGGTGCTGACGCTGGAGCTTGGAACTTAGACAAGATCGGCGACGCCGTTAAAGAGTTTTCTATTAGAGCAATAGACGGCTCTAATACTACTATTGAAGGCTTTACAAAGTTAGGCCTTAATTCAGACGAAATGGCTAAAAAGTTCGCAGCTGGAGGAGATACCGCTAAGAAAGCCTTTTATGAAACCATTGACGCTATTAAAGCTATGGACGATCCAGTACAACAGTCTATTGTAGGTGTTGATTTATTTGGTACTATGTGGGAAGATCTAGGACCAGAAGTCGTTACACAATTAGGATCTATACGAGATATGTACGACGGAACGGCTGACTCCATGAATAAAATTAAAGAAGTAAAATACGACGATATAGGTAGTATGTTCGAGGGTTTGAAGCGTAATGTAGAAATGCTCTTACTTCCTTTAGGAAATGCCCTAATGCCTCTTATTGTTTCTATCATGAATTTGGTCTTAAATAATATGCCTTTGATCGAGGGTTTGATTAACCAGTTAACCCCAGTCATTACTCAATTATTTACAGCACTTATTCCACCGATACAAACTTTTATAGAGACAGCTTTACCAATGATCGCAACTCTGACAGAGCAGATCCTACCTATATTTATAAGTTTACTTACGACGCTGTTACCTCCTATTATGGAAATCGTACAGGCGCTGCTCCCAGTTTTTGTAGAATTGATACAGATGTTACTTCCACCTATACTACAGATCGTAGAAATGATCTTGCCTTTATTACTTAGTTTGATACAACCACTTTTACCTTTATTACAACCTATCTTATCTCTATTACAACCATTTATCGACTTATTGATGTTAATTTTACAGCCATTGACTCAATTACTTAATGTAATTTTACCGCCTTTGATGTCATTACTAAACATTATTATACAGACTATTATACCTATGCTTTCAGCTCAGTTTACGTATGTCGCTAATATTATAGGTAGTGTCTTCGGAAATGCCTTAAGCTATATTACTTCACAAGTTCAAGTTGTTAAAAATATTTTTATGAGTATAATCGACTTTATCAAAAATGTGTTTACTGGTAATTGGCGAGGTGCCTGGGAAAATGTCAAAAATATTTTTAGTAATATTATTTCTGGTATCGCGAACGTCTTTAAATTTCCTATTAACCTTATCATTGACGGTATGAACGCATTTATAAAAGGTCTTAATAAATTAAAGATCCCAGACTGGGTACCTGGTGTTGGTGGGAAAGGTTTAAATATACCTTTACTTAAAAAGCTTCGTGTTGGTATGGAATATGTACCTTATGACGATATGCCAGCTTTACTACATAAAGGCGAACGTGTTTTAACAGCAGACGAGGCTAAAGATTATCAAGAAATAACATCAGCTGTTACTAATAATGAAACTACTAATAATTGGAATATAACAATTAACTCGACAGAGCCTTTATCTCCAGCAGAAACAGCTCGACAAACTCGTAAAGCTATTCAAGAGTTAAATCTAGTACATGGAAAGGCGTGATTATATGGAAAGAACTTTAATATATAAAAATCATAAAGGCGATATGATTACTTTTACATATAAACCGCCTTTTCTTCTAGGTATCTGCGACGGTTTTCACGAAGTTGTTGGAACTGTTAATACTATTAGCTCAGCCTATGGCGTTGGTACAAAATGGAACGGTACAAGTATTGGAGAACGAGAGCTTACAATAAAAGGAACTATTACAGAAAACGTACAAGAAAATAGACTATTATTATTCGATATGTTTCCTAGAAATAGCGAAGGTACTCTTTACTATTATGAAGGTAATATCGAAAGAAAGATAACTTGTGTTGTTGAAAAAGTAATAATACCAGAAAAAGGAACATATACAAGAGATTTTTCTATTTCTCTTGTTTGTCCTAACCCTCGTTTTTCAGCTTTAGCTGCTACAATATTATCTATGGCTACATGGACGCCAGCGTTTAAGTTTGCGTTGAAGATCCCACAAAGTACAGGTATTAAGTTTGGAACTAAAAATACTACTTCTATGGGAACAACACAAAATACTACTGAAATTGATTACGGTATGACAATAACTTTTAAAGCAAATGATACAGTCGTTAACCCATATTTATTTAATGTAAATACACGAGAGATAATACATATAGAAAAGACAATGTCTGTAGGAGATAAAATCGTTATAACTACTCATATTGATAATAAAAATGTAATGTTTATAAACGCTTTAACTGGCGAAGAAGAAAACATCAATTATTTAATGATGTATGGTAGTAAATATCTACAAGTACCTAGCGGAACTAATACGTTTAGATCTGGGGCTGATAGTGGCGAGGACAACTTAGAAACTACTATCGAATTTCTACCAGAATATGAGGCGGTATAATGAAAGCTATATTTTTAAATGTGTATGATCGTGATTTAAACTTCTTAGGCGTTATAGATAGTTATAGCTCTTTACGTTGGAGACGTAAATACTTTGAGGCTGGAGAGTTTGAACTGAATATAAACCCTACAGCTAACAATTATAGATTATTAAATGCTGATAATATTATTGTTAGAAGTGATTTAACAGAAAATGACGAGTTCGGTATTATTGACTCCTGGAAATTTAAAGAAGATAAAGACAAGCTAACAATTACTGTGTATGGTCGGTTTGGGCTGTTTTTATTAAATAGAAGAATTATAAAAAGTCGTATCAATTATAGAGGAACGTATATCGGAGGCTTTAGAAAATTATTAACTACTATGAGGCCATTTAGTAAACTCGATATAACAAGTAGTGATATTGTTAGTGGTAATGTTGATTTTCAATGTACTTATAAAAATGTATATACATATCACGAAAAACTATCTCGAGCGTCTAATATCGGTGGTAAAATCGTGTTAGATTTAGAGAATAAGCGTTATAAATATGTTAATTATGTTGGAAAAGATAGAACAGAAGATCAGAAAGTAAATACTAGGTATGAATTTAGCGAAGATAAATCAAACTTAGATACAACAGAACATACATATAGTAGAAAAAATATGATTACAGATGTACTCGTTGGCGGCGCTGGCGAGGACACTAACAGAATTATGAGAACGGTTACCAATGTTACAGCTGATACTCACGATTTCGATATTAGAGAGGCGTTCGTAGACGCTAAAAACGAAAGTAACAAAGATCTATCTACTACTGAATATAACGCTATCTTAGACGACTTAGGAAAAGAAAAGTTAGCAGCTCCTACACAAACTTTCGAAGCTACAGTAAACGCTACCGATTATAGAAAATATTGGGACTTAGGCGATATTGTAAATATTAAAAAAGAAAGTTGGAGTATGGTTATGAAACAAAGAATTACCGAAGTCGAAGAAGTAATCGAAAAAGGAAAACATGATGTAATACCTACTTACGGTAACCCTATAGCAGAAACTTTTAGTAACGAATAAAGGAGGAAATAATAGTTATGGAAAAGTCTAGTTTTTTTAATGATATAGACGACGATAGAGTCTATTTCGCGGAAGACTTCGCTAGACATTTGGCGAAGTATTTTACTAATGGTATCTTTAATAATGAATTGAAAGTAATAGCTAATAATGATATGACGGTAACTATTCAAGAAGGCGACGCCAATATTGAAGGTTACCGTTATACTAATACTGCTAGTCTAACTAAAACAATAGATACAGCAGACGGATCATTAAAACGTATTGATAATGTAGTTATAAGATTAGATTTAACGAATAGGTTAATATCAGCTCAAATAATCAAAGGAACATTTAGCGACAGTCCGTCTGCTCCTTCTTTAGTTAGATCCTCTACTATTTATGATCTTAAATTAGCAGAGGTTTATATTGGTAATGGTGTAACTTCTATTACACAAGCTAATATTACTGATACCAGATTTAATAAAAATATGTGTGGTAATGTAGTATCTACAGTAGAAACGATAGATACTACAGATGTATATAATCAGTTATATACAAAATTTGAAGAAATCATACAACAAGAGACAACAGAATTTACAGCTTGGTTTAACAGAATTAAAAATCAATTAGACACAGACGCAGCAGGTCATTTGGCCGCAGAAGTAAATAAAATAGTTGATAGCGGCCTTAAAAGTTATACGAAGCAACTGACAGCTGCTAACTGGACGCAAAACAACGAGACTAATTTATATGAATATGATATAATAGATAGTGATGTTACATCTAGCACGTTAGTAAATGTTAATTTAGATTTAGTAAATCAAGTTAAACTTAATGACGGTATGGTTAACTCCTACAATGGAGGCTTTAAGATAATTACTTCTGAAAAACCTCTCGAAAATATAGATACCACTATCACATATCAAGTATCTAATTTAAGTTTGGAGGGGATCTAATATGTTGGGTGTAATCAATGTTCGAGATAAAAGATCGAACAATTTAAGTAAGGTTTACGGAGTAAGACGTTCCCTAGCTTCTTCTTCGTCAGCCTGGGAAAGAATTGAGGACGCTGTAGGTTTAGTAGCTAACGCACAAGTGGGAACAACTGCTGTAAGAAATGATTTCGATAGTATTTACCCATGGAGCGATATAATTACTTGTAATTATAATAACTCTACTAAAAAGGTAACCGCTTACTATGGCGACGCTAACTTCTCATTTACTGGCGGTACTAACATACAAGTTATGACTATTATTCCAGAGTTTTATTACAGACGTTATGTTTCTGACGGTTACGAATATGTCTTAATTTCTAAAGATAAATTAAGCGGCTTTATTCAAAGTAAAGAATTTATGATCGGGCGTTATACAATGTCTGGATCTGCTTCTGGTGTGTATAGTCGTAGCGGACAAGCACCTTTTGTTAATAAAACTATTGCTGAGTTTAGGCAATATGCTAAAAACTTAGGCGCTGGTTGGAGTCAATTAGACTGGCATTATTTCTTAATACAACTACTTTATTTAGTGGAATATGCGGACTATAATATACAGTCTAAAATTGGCCCAGGACATACTAACGCTAACAACACAGCAGCTAAAAGTAGCGGTGGCTGTAACAGTTTAGGTATGAAGTCTGGTACTCCTGTTAAAAATGATACTAACTCTGTCATTTATAGAGGAATTGAAGACCTATACGGTAATATATGGCAATTTTTCGACGGTATAAATATCAAGAATTATCAAGCATATATTAACTATAACCCTTCTTCTTATGCTTCTGATGTATTCGACGGAGATTATCAAAAATTAGGCTATGTTAATAGCTCTACAAGTGGTAGTTACATAACAGCTTTAGGTTATGATCCTAAACACCCTTTAGTAGGTCTTCCTACTGATGTAAACGGTAGTAGTAACAGTTATATGACAGATTATTACTGGACTGCTAATGAGAACAGAATAGCTCTTGTCGGCGGCCCTTGGCTTGATTCTGTTCGCTGTGGTTTGTGGTATTGGCACGTGCATTGGACTGGTACTGATTACAACGCGTCTGTCGGTGCTCGACTTCTTAAAACCAGTTAGCGGGGGTTTGGGGGCGGCCAGCCTCCCATAAATAAAATTAAATTGTACCGACGAAAGTCGGCGACGCCCCATTTTAAAATTTGGGGAGTGATGTGTAAGTTCCGATCTTTACGCCTTTTTAGTTTTTTGCTCGTGTCGGCGGTAGGTTTAATAGTGCTACCTCTAGTGGTCTGTGGGGTTGTACTTTCGACGCTACTTCCTCTGCGACTTGGACGAGTGTCGGAGCTCGACTACTTGTATAAAATATAGGGACTTGGTGTGTTTGCTTCGGTCGTTTCGTCTCTTTGTTATTAGCTCTTGTCGGCGGTAGGTGGACCAATGGTCTGTACTGTGGCTTGTGGTGTTGGAATTGTAACGAAACTTCCTCTAATGCGTGGACGAACATCGGAGCTCGACCACTTATATTAAGAATTGGGATCTGATGTGTACGCTTCGCGGTTAGGTGTATGTTTTCTTGTCGGCGGTGCTTGGCCTGATAATACCCGTTGTGGCTTGTGGTGTTTGTCGGTTAACTATGCGTCTTCGTACTATGTCGCGTACAGCGGAGCTCGACTACTTATCATTAAATTCCTTACACATCATTTTCCTTAGCGCTTGCTAAAAATTAGTCGTTCTGGGTGGGTTTAGTAGGTTTATCTTCTATTAAAGAAATTTCTCGAAAAACTCGCAGGCAAATATAAGAATTATAAGGACCAGGAAATATGAAAAGAACAGGTAACATTTATCAAAAAATCACAGAATTAAGCAATATTGAAGCAGCTATCTATAAAGCTAGTAAAGGTAAAAGTGGTCGTAATAGTGTCGAAAAGATACTCGACTCTCCTACATATTACGCTTTACAGATACAAAAGTCGTTAAAAGATAAAACGTATAGACCTAGTCCATACGTTGAAATGAAAATACACGACGGAGCTAATAAAAAGGAACGTATTATTTATAAGCCACGTTTCTACCCAGATCAAATAGTACACTGGGCGTTAATGCTCCAGATAGAACCTTTGCTTATGAAAGGTATGTATGAGTTTTGCTGCGCTAGTGTTAAAGGCCGCGGTATTATGCGTGGTATGAGACATATTAAAAAGATCTTAGTACAAGATCGTAAGTATACTAAATATTGTTTAAAGCTTGATATTAAGAAGTTTTACCCTAGTATTGACAAGCAGATACTGAAAAATAAATTTCGTAGGATCTTAAAAGATAAAGATACTCTTAATCTTATAGACCTTATTATTGATAGTGGTATCGAAGGTATACCTATCGAAAATTTCACGAGTCAATGGTTTGCGAATTTTTATTTACAGGATCTCGATCATTTTATAAAAGAACACTTAAAAGTAAAATATTACGTGCGTTATATGGACGACATGGTATTATTTTCTAACAACAAAAAAGAATTACGAAAGATCAAAATAGAAATCGACAATTTTCTAAGTAAAGAAAAGCTAACGATAAAAGAAAATTGGCAGCTTTTCAAGACTGAGTCTAGGCCTCTTGATTTCTTAGGCTATCGCTTCTATCGTGGGTATACTACTCTTAGAAGAAGTAATTTCTTAAGAATTAAGAGGCGTGCGAAGAAAATGAGTAAGAAAGATCACATAACTTTCCACGACGCCGCTGCTATGATTAGTTATAGCGGCTGGCTAAAACACTGTAACTCTTATAATTATCAACAGAAGTACATAAAACCGTATGTCAATTATAAATTGTGTAAGGAGGTTATAAGAAATGAAAGTAAAAAAGACAGAAAGCACAATAAGACCACTTAACTTTAAAATTGGCGATCATAAAGGCAACCTTATAGAGGTTGTTTTTTTTGACGACATAGAAGAAGTTAAGAGAACATCAGAAGACGGATCAGAACAAACGGTATATCTTTATTATGAATACACAGTCAATATAGTTTATAGAAACGATTTAGAGTCTTATATAAATGATAATTATGAGACATGGCTACAAATGGCTAAAGATAACTTTATCGCTTCGAAATCAGCCGAAATAAGAGCAATAAGAGACAAGTTACTCGCTGATAGCGACAAACACGTCCTTATTGATAGACTTGGTATAGAAATACCAGAGACGATTAACGCGGCCACTATGTTAACCGTTATTAAAGACTTATTTACCTCTCTTGGTAATATCTTAAATGGAGACTGGTCTACTTATAGGCAAGCTTTAAGAGATATTACAAAACAGCCTAACTTCCCATTTGACGTAGATTTCCCTACAATACCTGGAACGGAAAATAAAGAATAATGGAAAGCTCGACAATGATTTCAATAGGCTTACTTTTTACTATCATAGGTGGAATAATTGGTTATGCTACCTTTTATATGAATAGTAAAAAGAACACAAAACAAGAGACTAAAGAGGAAGTGGCTATGTCAACTAAGCTAGAAACAAAACTTGATATGATAAGTAGAAATATTGACGAAATAAGGCTCGATAACAAAGACTTTAGTAAGTCAATACAACAGTTGGCCGAACGTGTATCAGCTGTAGAACAGTCGGCAAAATCAGCACATCACAGAATAGATCAATTAGAAGAAAGAAAGTGAGGTGTCAGATAATGACTTTAGAAGCTATTATAATGTTGGTTACTATGGTAGTAACCTTTTTTTGTGGTTTAATCGCGAAAAAAGTAAGTTGGTTTAATACTAACTTAATACCTATACAAAATATCTTAATCGGCGTTATTGTGGCCGTTATAGAGTGGATCATTACTAAAGATTTTAGTACAGCTATAGCCGTTAGTGGCTTAATAGCTGGTGGTATCTACGATATAGGACATAATTTACAAAAAATGAAATAAGGAGGTACTTTATGGAAAAAGTATTTGGTATTGATATTAGTACATATCAAAGAGGAATAAATCTAACAGCTGCTAAAAATGAAGGTGTTAGGTTTGCTATCTTAAGAGCTGGTTTTACTGGCTATGGTAACGGAGTCAGCAAGTCAAAAGATAATCAATTCGAAAATCATTACAGAAATGCTAAAGCTAATGGTATTGGTGTCGGTGCTTATTGGTATAGTTGCGCTACTACTTACGAAAACGGCCGAGCTGAGGCTGAATATATGTATAATAATTGTTTGAAAGGTAAACAATTCGAGTACCCTATAGCTATAGATGTAGAAGATAGTCATTACCAAGCTAAGGCTGGTAAGGCTGCTGTAACAGCTGCTATTAAAGGTTTCTGCGAGTTTTTAGAAGCTAAAGGCTATTATGTATCTATTTACGCTAATAGTAACTGGTTTAACAATTATATTGATACACCACAATTAGCTAAATATGATAAATGGGTAGCTAACTGGAGTTCTAACAGACCAAGTAGCCCAGCAGGCGGTCTATGGCAATTCGGCGGAGAAACTAACCGTATTAGAACTAATAAAGTAGCTGGTATGACTGTAGATCAAAACTACGCTTACTATGATTACCCAGCCATTATGAGACAAAAAGGTTTAAATGGTTTTAGTGCTGACGGAAGCGTACAACCACAAGAGCCTACACAACCAAGTAACCCAACTCCACAACCTAGTACATCAAATAGCGACTCTGTTTATACAGTAGTAGCTGGAGATACTTTAAGTGGTATTGCTTCTAGGTATGGTACTACATATCAAAAGTTGGCCGCATACAATAATATTAGTAACCCTAATCTTATTCATGTAGGACAACAAATTAAAATACCTGGTGCTGGTAAGGACACTAATGTCGTTACCAACAATAGTAGAACATATACTGTTAAGAGTGGAGATACTTTAAGTGGTATCGCTTCTAAGTATGGTACTACATGGCAAAAGATCTATAACGATAATAAATCTGTTATAGGATCTAACCCTAACTTAATTAAACCAGGGCAAGTATTAACAATTAACTAAAAAAGGAGGTTCCCGACTAAAATGTTGGTTACCTCTCTTTTTTTTTGCTCTTTTTTCTCCTTATTTTATCTATGGCTTTTATTTATGATAATCTTATTGTATCAATTCCTCAGTAGCAATATCATTAAGTAAAGCTTTTCCATAATCATCAGGCATACTAAACTTTTGAGAAAAATATCTTAAAGAAGCAGCCAGTTCTCCATTGGCACCACCAAATTGAGATATTAAATACTTAGCCATTATTAAAT